>JAABUS010000278.1_pt1 | contig 129357 bp, 128 predicted proteins | sample 5560161 | NCBI WGS metagenome assembly JAABUS01 (sample SAMN10711885, study PRJNA513376) | rock metagenome | isolation source: Antarctica rocks | place: Antarctica: Victoria Land, Trio Nunatak nord | collected 2016-01-04 | reverse complement strand
GATGGGGAAGATGGAATAGAAAATAGTCAACGATAGTTCTGCGAGATCAGAAGTAGAATTAGTAGAACGAGGTACAATTCCAGTGGACCGGCGCTGGATATTGTGTGGGATGGAATGCGATGGATTACCTCTGCCAAACCACCTCACTAGAGAGTAATGTACGATACGCCGACTCGGCTAGCTATTAGCGTATGCAGAAAGGTTTAGAATCCTTGGCATTCATTTTTGCGCTGCCCCACTGTGATCCTTTATATGAGGAATTCGAAAATTCAACCCCACCGCCCCCCCAATTGCCCAAAATTGAAGCTATTCAGACCTCTTTGTTTATTGATGTTCCTGTAACCGTTTTTATTCGAAATGCCTCAACGCCGAAGTCAAAATCTACCTCTAGATGATTCTCTCACCCCCTCTAGAGCATCCGAAAGACTCTATTAGAACTGAGTCGTTAAATAGAATCAAATTCCTGATTTCCTACCTTCAATTCTCGTTTCAAAGCTCTGATATCTGACTCAAAGATGTAGCCTGAATGCTTGAAGTGCTGCCTCGAATATCTATCACATCTGCTTCGTTCAACAGCGTAATGAAGAAAGTCATCAAAGGTGCCTTCAAAATGGGGCCATATCTCCTGAAAATGTCTACGAACCCAGGCCTTTAATACGCTGAAAGTGAGTTCTATGAGGTTGTAATCCGACGAGTAGGGAGGCAAATATCGCATCTGACATTCATATCAGTGATAGATCTTCAATTCAACGAGGCAAATAGCTTATCTGACATTCGTGTGAGGTGATGAGCTCTTCGATTCGACTATTGCAATGAACACTCGCATTATTCATGATGATTACACTCCTCGGGGCCGGAAAGAAACTGCATAGAGGTAGCAATTCATCTGCTAGCCATCGAAAGAAAGCCTCGCCGTTGAATCAATCCTCGCGAATACCGATGCAGGATAGATATTCGTCTTTCGTATAGATCGAAAGAACACTTCAGCAATGCCCTCTCGTTCTAGAGGCTTGATAGCGAGCTGATTGATCAACGGAAGCATAGGCTTGATGACGTCAGCCTGTGATCTCGTTGAATAAAGACTCATTCACGAACACGAGCTGTTCGACCGTCAAACGAAGCATGTCTGCTATCCAATTCAAACGAAGCTCATCGTTTTGTCTGACTTCTACACGCTGTTCTTTTTTATTACTTCAGCCTCTCCTCTTCAGAATTCTTGATATCGTGAATTGATGCACGTTAATGTCCCACTCCTCCCATATGTATCAGACCATCTCTTTCTGCATGGTTCACGGCTGTTCTTCGAGGTAGGCTATGAGGCCATTTTCAGCTGCCTTAAACACCTTGCGGGGGGCCTCTTTGAGCCGAAACTGAGGTCTGAAAGGTGAGTGATACATAAAGAGGTTCTCTTGAATATTATATACAGTGGCAGAGCAACAGTGAACCTCTTCAGCGATTGTCGAAGGAGTCCAATGAAGTAGCAGAAGACGTAGTATTCTGGAGCGAAGGCTTGCAGGAAGTGGTCCCGGCATAGCTAAAAGCGATCAGTAAGCGAGGAGGTCTGAATAGCTTCAAAATCAGCTTTTTGAATGCGATAATAGGTGGTGGGGTTGAATTTTCGAATTCCTCATATAAAGGATCACAGTGGGGCAGCGCAAAAATGAATGCCAAGGATTCTAAACCTTTCTGCATACGCTAATAGCGTGAGCCTCAGCCCTACTCGCCCTGCCGCTTAACTCTCGGACCCGCTATTAGTCGTGCCAGTACTCCGTTCTTGATATTCATGTTACTTAGTCCTGCAATATGGACGACACGAGTATGCCTTCATTTCTCTCACAAAGCGCTGAAAAGGCAGACCAAGCCTCAATGGCTTCTCCGCCTTCACCAAAACAACCTAGGACGGAGAACGGTCATGGGGAGGAGAGGTTTGTACGTGGAGGGAGGGGTGGGCGTAGTCGAGGAAGCTCCGGAGGACGAGGAGAGCAAGGTGGACGCAAGAGGAAGAAAGATATGGGGCGTGCGGAATGGAGGTGTGTAACAACGATAAGCCCTTGTCTCTCCCTGGACTAATTAATCAAGTCGCAATGCAGTCGATAGGAGAACCCGAAACGAGCGAGCTGCCAAACGTCGAAAAACCGACGGTGAGGTAGGCAGTGACCTACCTATCTATGCCACCCAGTTTACGAAGGAAGAAATCGAGGGCCAAGTCAAGCAGCCCAAGCGGAAGGTAGCAGTCTTGATAGGATACTCCGGCAGTGGATATAAGGGAATGCAGCTGTAAGCAATCGCTAGGTTAGGAGATCTTTATGGAGTTACATGTCCTGATCATACACAGGAATTATAATGAGAAGACTATTGAGGGTGACTTATTCGCTGCCATGGTCAATGCTGGAGCAATCTCGAAAGCCAACGCCGATGACCCGATGAAATCCTCCCTCGTTCGGTGCGCTCGTACAGATAAAGGTGTACATGCTGCTGGCAACGTCATCTCTCTCAAACTTATTGTGGAAGACGCCAATATAGTCCAAAAGATCAACTCTCATTTATCACCCCAAATACGAGTATTTGGCATATCAAGAACGAATAGCAGCTTCAGCGCCTATCAATTCTGTGACTCGAGAATATATGAGTACCTAATACCGACTCATTGCTTTCTCCCACCACATCCTGAGAGCTTCCTTGGAAAGCAGATAGTAGCGCTTGCTGAGGAGGTGGAAGATCTTGAGGGTTTTCGGGAACGGCAGAGCGAGGTCTTGACGTTTTGGAGCAAGATAGAAGAAAAGTACATCAAGCCCGTTCTCGAACAGCTTGATCCATCCACCCGATCGTTAGTGCTACAAGCTTTATATAGTTCAGGCACGGAATCGTCGGAACCAGAGTCATCAGAAGCGAACGACGTCTTAGAGGGGAACGGCCAGATCCGGCCGAGAAACGCAGCCAATCGTGGTATGGACCCTGAGAACAAAGGCACAGCAAGGGCCGACAATCCTTCGAATGACAAGGCCACCCTGGAGCAACAAGACGCTCCTTCGGAAACCCCGGTCGCACCTGACAGCCTGGACTCTGAAATCAGCAATAACGCTTCGAAACCCTCTGATACTAACGAACCATCTCCCCTCGAGACCGCCATCAAATCCCTCAAGATCGCATACCTCACAGCCAGAAATGCCTACCGCATCGAGCCTACCAGAATTTCCCGCATCCGCTCCGCCCTCACCCACTACATCGGCACTCACAACTATCACAACTACACCGTCGCCAAGACCTTCCGCGACGCCAGCGCCAAACGCGTTATCCGCACTTTCACCGTCTCCGACACTCCGATCGTCTTCAACAATACCGAATGGCTATCTCTAAAAGTCCACGGGCAGAGCTTCATGATGCACCAGATACGTAAAATGGTGAGCATGACCGCGATGGTTGTAAGATGCGGATGCGACATGGAAAGAATGGGAGAAAGCTTTCGCAAAGAAAGAATTTGTATCCCGAAAGCCCCGGGGTTAGGCTTGCTCCTGGAAAGACCCGTATTCGACACCTACAACGAGCAGCTAGAGAAGTTTGGACGCGACAGCATCGACTTCTCAAAACACCAAAAGGAAATGGAGGAGTTCAAGCAGCGCGAGATTTATGAGAGGATCTTTCGCGAGGAAGAGCGCGATCACACTTTCCACTCATTTTTCGCCTCTATTGATAATCTCAGGTCCACGCAGATGCTTTACCTATCTTCTCTGGGCATTGCGGCTACGAATCGAGCACTGCCTGATGCCCCGAAGGCTGTGGATGTGGAAAAAGGTGTTGAAGATCTGTCTTCAGATGATGAGGCTGTTGATGGGGGGGAGGGGTGAGGGTTGGTAGGCAGATTTGGACCTTAGTACAAAATCATCCAGTAAAATCCCTACATGGCTATTGGCACTTAGTGTACTTAAGCTACACATGCTTACAATCTATACAATGCTTCATTACCATGAACCGCTTGTCTACTTACTGCTTGGCGCAAGACAGGCTTTCGCTCATTTATTCCTCATAGCTCAACGGATCAACCTCTCATACATACCATCATTTCTTCTACAGTACTCTCCACTCCTCGCACCATCCTGTCAAACCAACTCGCCCTTTAGACAAAATACGACATCCTTCTTCGCGAACCACGGAACAACACTAAAGCCAATCTATCCTCAACCCCCCACAACGACTACTCCATCACGCCCGTAAACATCTCCAGCCCGATTCTGAAAACCCCCCTAATTTCAAGTATCTAGCCATGCGGACAGGCTCATGTCCCATACCTCTTGCCTTTTCCCCCTTAGCTATTTTGGAGAGCCGGATGGCGAATCGTTGTACATGTTTGACAGAGATGGGATGATGCTGCTTGCGGCTCTTTTTCATGAGGTTGTGGATGGGGGGAATTACGAGATGAGCTTTTATGTTGGCCGTTGGAGATGGACAGGGTTTGATATAGGAGATCCATGACACTGAAGCATAAGGTAAGCTCGAACACCTCGGGAGAACCAAGCCCATTCGATTATGTCTCTAATCAACGTTGTAGACAACATCCCTTTGAAATTTCGGAAGACGTAAAACGTTGATTAAGAATAAAAGAAATAGGGGGACATGAATTCCCGAGAAAATGAGTACAAGGAAACACTCCAAGACCTCAAGCTTGAATTTCCTACAAGTCTCTCTTCCCAAACCCGAATGCTCATGCCCAAATACTCTATTATTTTCCTCGTTTCGCCCCTGTAACGCCTTCCCCAGATGCTGGCCTTCAATTAGGCATGTCCTTCTCTTACGCCTTGCTCAGTGCTTCTTGGTCCCGTTGAGTTATCGCTATTTTCCCCCTAGAAAAAGTCAATCTGTCATAATTTTCGTTTAGTACGCCGTCGCTATGGGTGGTTATAATCAAGGGGATGCGATTATGTTTTCCGACTCCGAGTCGGTCGGAAGATCCGAGTCTTGGTTGTTCCATGTGTCTGAAAATTAATTTTAGTCAATGTTCCGAAAAGGTGCCTTGTTGAGGGACTAACCGGAATTTGCCTCGTCTGCGTCGGAAACGGTCAATTGCTGAAGCGCATCAAGAATAGCTAATAGAGAAAGTTAGCGAGGTTTGCAAGGTTAGAACGCTGTATAGGGACCTACTTTCTGCTTCTATGATCGAATCATGGTCGTCTTCGCCAGGATCCGTCGAATAGTAATTTTGAAGACAGTGCCTGATAACCTGGGTCACGTTCTCCACATTTTTGTTCTCAACAGGTTTCTGCTGCTGGACAAAAACGTCCTGTATACGCTTAACGCATGCTGCGCAGAGCTGTTTAGCAACGCTCTCGAGTTCTTCTGCTTCTTGCTCGTTATCCATATTACGGTGGTCCCGATCAAATACAAGTGTCCTCAGTAGCTCAATGGTGCCGATTCTGACCGGTTCTTCCCAGTACATGATCAAAGCTGGTGCCCAGCGTGGTATGTTGTGCAACACCATACGATGAAAGAACTGTGGATTTCTCTGAAACCGAAGATTTTGAATCCGACGTGCTTTGACGAAGAACTCCAAGTGCTCTTGGCCCCCATTGAGGCCTATAGTCTCAACCTCACTAGCGATTCCCAATATCATGTCCTTCGCGCTGGCTGTATGAGGACACACCTCGCAGAAGGTAATCGCAGCCGAAAGGAATGGGCCAGCCAATGAGGCAGGTTCAATGTTGACACCGCTCAAGATCGTTTTCGAGATATCTGGAAACAAGCCAACCTTTGGTTCTGCGAGTACCATCTGTCGAACGATATCATTTACAGCCACGGGGTTTTGATCTAAGCTGATGATTTTTTCAAGAAAAATCAAGGTCCTCGCCCTCCCATCTACCATTCCAAACCTCAGGTAGCTTTCTTCGGCATGTGTTAATCCCATCTTCCCATTCACCATTGGACGGTCTTGATGTTGAATATCTGACGGTTGCCGTTCAAGATCAATCCGGGCCAGTAGATCGCGAACAAGCTCGATAAGTCTGAGGTAAGAAAACCTGCGCCCTTTCTCGAGGAGGCGAACATAGCTCACATAATGTGGGAATTCCCTCCTTAGTCTATTGGCTTGGGTATTCTCGATGATGAGTATCTCTAGGCAGAGTTTCAGGAAGTCCTCCCGAAGCACTACGTGAGATTCAGGCGCGCCCATATTAGCCATGTCAGTCAGTAAACCGAAATAGTCGTCCCATGCTCGAATGGACTGGTGCATGTGCACCCACAGCTCTCTGAGACAGCTCACCATATCTTGAAAAATCCCTTGGGTTTCAGGCAAGTTGCCGTCGGTCAGATCACGCTCGATTGAATCTACGTCAAAGCCATAAGTTCGGGTGTCGTGCCTGCGAAGGTATCGTAACCCGGTCATGATCATCTCAGAGAATTCTTTGCGGACTTTAGCATGCGGACACCTGAGAAGAAGGTTGCGCAGAGACTGCTTGTGCGACACCACCCAGTCCAAAGCGATTTTACAGCAATCAGGACAAGTGCCAATTACCCTTGAGAGCGATGTCAGCATTGTGTCAAATCCTACGCAGTCTTTTGTCCTTGACAAAACTTGATCAAGCTGGTCCAATGCTAGCCAAATGGCTTCCTGCTCGATAGAGTGGTCATCTGAGCAAGTGCCTTTCGTGACGTGGCGAAGCTGTTCCAGTAAACATCGCGCAAAAGCGGCGTGTGCAGGATCAAAGAGACAGTACTTGCGAATAAAGAACTCATTCTGTACCGCTATCGACTTTACAATGTCCAGCGGGATCGCTTCTTTGACAGGAATATCGATTGCGGCAGGGTGATGTCTTTCAAATTCTACATCCATAGCAATAATCCGCTGGTAGAATAGCATATACGCGTTCCAGGCTTTGGGGAAGCACGTCGACGAGTAAGGGGAAGCCTCACCTTCGCCACCAAAGCATTGATCCGGAATGTTCTTTGGATTAAACCTAGAAACGTCTGTGTCATTGAACTCGACCCAGGTCTGACTTTGATGAGAGTCGACTGGCCGCTCTCGAATATATGAGTAGTAGTGGCCAGACTCCGCAGTCCCACTGTGCACGAGGATGCCCACGAGCTCAAACATGTCAGACGAGGTGGGCACCTTCGAGCCTTTAGCGAAGTCAACGTGATATGGCGCCATGTCGATTTGCTCTGGGAATTCGAATCTATCGTTAATCTTGTTTCGCATACCGGTACTGATGTCGTAATCGAATCGCTTCAGGTGGAATATCAAGTTATCAGGGATGTCCTTGAGGCAAGCCCTGGATTGCGTCAGTAAACCTAAGCGATAAGGCTGTAGAGACTTACCTCTTGACAGCATTAACGTAGGAGCCACAGGAGGTGCAGGAGTATTTGTTATCTTTGATTGGCAGTTAATAGAGTGCCTTTGTAATACCTTTCATTGTTGAGGATGTACCTACCGCCTTCCATAACTTCTCCACCAACGTAAGCGTTCAAGCTCTCCATCAGATTTGCTTTCCCTTGAATTTCGCACTGGATAGCTGAAAAAGGTTCTATCCGTTCGGAGATATGGGGACATTCTTTAGACTTTATTTGCTGCACGATTTGGCCTCCATAGAATCTTTTAAAACGTTTCTTCCCTTCATCGGATAATATCTGGCTCTCCCATCTATCAAAAAGCAAGTTGTAGAATTCGTCTACATCCATCTGTACGGAGACGTCGATGAGGGTGTTTTCGTAGTTGACGACGGAGTCTGCGATGCCTTGGGTATCAACTGACCTAAGTATGCTCTCTTGCATGAAAGCAAATAGTTTCTTCGTCTCCGATAGAAGCCTTTGAGACGAGTTGCCGTCGGCAATGTTTGTATTTAGTATGAACCCACGGAAGCTCACATTCATGAAAAGCTGGGTGAGTATAGAGTTCATATAGCACGTGTTTGAGAGGTTACGTAGACCTGGATACCCAACCGGAGATCGTATGCTTTTCGAGCGGCTGAAATTCCAATTCAGCTCGAGTTGGTAGTCTTCTGAGATTTGAGCAATACCCCACGTCCAAGCGTGAGAGTTCTCCTCACCTTGGGGCAGCAGTTCTCTGACAAGATTCAGCAGCCTCTGGTAGCCTATGATGTCGTTGCTCAATGCCAAGATGATAGCGTAAATTTCTTGTCGAGTTTGGCTGTGGAGTGTCGGCACTCGATCAGTGGTCGGTGCATCACCGGTCGGAATTGCGATTTCTGGGAAAAGGTGGGCGCGAAATAGTCTTTCCGAAAGGGTATGGCTGGGATACATTAAAACACTTCGTTACGGAACATAGCAGGATGGCAAACCTAATCTTCTGCGTCTTTTTTGATGACTTTGTCAGCTGGATGCACCAGTGCAGGAGTCCTGATATGCCCAAAACAACCCAATCAATGCTTTCTCGACCAGCGAACTGTCCATCGTTAGTGATATATTTCGATGAGCTAATTATCCGACAAACCTCGGTATGTATGTGTTTCAGGAGCAAGTCGCTCCATTCCTGAATAAACCTGTCGAGTTCTAGGTGTTCTCGATTGACATGGTCGATTGCTCGAAAAAGACATAGAGTAACGTCGAAGAATTGTTGCGACTTGTCCCCATGCTTGAGGCTCTCAGGGATGATGGCAGCACACTTCCCCCAAAAGTAGAACACGAAGTCTTGAGCTTGTATGTTTGCAAGCCTACTTTATCAAGTTAGAACTCGCAAGAAAGTAAGGACTCACATTTAAACTTACGTTGGCAAACTACAACAAATGCCTCGGATAGAATCTGCTACACCTTGACGGATTTCTTGTCTTGTGTCTTCAATGAGTAGATGTTGTAACGGTATGGAACTTTGATCGGTGCGCTTGAAGTAGATCCAGACTTTGCTGCAGTGTAGAGACGCCTCAAGAATAACGGCAAAGCTCTTCCGCACCAACTCAATTCCCAGGTTGCTATTCGTACCCGACTGCGCGAAGGTGATGAATGATAGGAGACGTTCGACTAGCGCTGCTTCATCTGAGAAAAATGTACTGGAAACTTCCGGTGAAACGGCTTCTATAGAATGGAAGGTGTTAACATTTGATCGAGAGAAGACTTGGCATGGATACGAACCCTTTAAGAATGTCAGCAAACAATCTACTAAGCCTACTGCGGTCGAAACGTCAGTCCCAGCGTCGATCGATGTACTTGTTTTTCCGGCGCCTGTCAAAGTAAGAGCTAGAAGCTGCACACCGTGACATACGAAAGCTTCGTTTGTGGTGCCCTGTAACACGTTAGTGAGGGTCATTGCTCGTAGTTTTCTGGGGCATATGCTGACATTCCGTAGCTGGTGAACTAGACAAAGTTTGAGCGCGTATACAGAGTACAGTATCTTGAACTGCGAAGTTTGAGGAAATGCAGTTTCCGTCGAAACGTCCTTTGAACAGACAATTTTCGTAATGTTTGCGTGCGGCGGAAAAGCAATCAAGAATTCAAATACCTAGAGACAATTAAACTTGGGCTGATCCTGTCGAATTGGTTGTACTATACCTCTTTCGCGAGCATCTCCTCCATGTCAAGAAGTTCATATAGTTCTGAGAAATGTTCCATAACTTCAACTTCCAAAGGCCTAAGCTTAGGTGCAGGGCCTAAATCTGGCAATGACTCGGCATCATGGGCTTTCTTAATGATAAGAAGCCCTTTTTGGTCGAATTTCATGTCTCGAAGCGTCAACTGCGAACTACTTGTAAGATCTATCCTTTGGCCTCCTGCAATGGCAATGAATCTTGAAAATCCTGTTAGCTTGACTAAACGGTGGGACAAATCGCCAATGGTCTCAAGTTCGCCAACATCAATGGAATGAATACCAGTGTTAGTACCACCGCTGAACGATTGGTAGCGAATACGGATGGTATCGCCCTTGATATGCTCAACATCTCGTGGGACTTGCAGCCTCGCGGGCGGGAACGGGCTGTGCAGAGGACGACACCGTACACCCTGGACGAATTCCCTTAAAATCAACAGAGAGCGAGTAAAATTAAGCCGCTGGACTTGAATTTCTCCTTCGGACGCCACGATCACCATCGGTTCGTCCTCCCCACTTGAAGTACCATCTGTAAATGCTCTTAATTTGGAGGCAGCTCCAATCAATTGGCGGATGCAACGTTCCACTAGTTCAATATGCATTGCTTCAATATCCACTTGTGACGTAAACTGGATTCTTGGAGAGTCTAAGTACAGCGCGACAAGCATATAGATGGTCTTGTGCTCAATGGTATCCGGAGGAGCGACGAGAGATAAGTGCCAGAGTAACTCAGCTCCTATGGTTCTGATCTGATGCTGCTCTTCGTTTGCCCGTGAGTGAGCCAGTCGTGACTCATACTGCGTAACTTGCTCCACAAATGACAAGATTCCCATCGTAATAAAGAGAGGATTTAGCTGTGGGAGGTACTCGCTTATGCAACGGTCGATGAAACAATTCTCTGTGACACAGACACGAGAAGCTCTTCCAAGCATATGCCATGCAGAGTTTCGAGCTCGATCACTTAGTGCTCGGGGACCGAACATGACGTTCCAAAGCCGTTGCCCAGACTCAGGACTAATAGTGTCTGGAATATGGATAATGATAGATTGTAACAGTTCCAATCGTACCGTCAATCGTTCATCAAGTGTGTGAGAAGCAGACGTCGATCGTGGCTCGGTCTCGATGATGTGAGCGAATTCCTCAATTATGAGGTTCGTGAGATCTGAATGCCTGGACAACGAACGGATATCTTGCTCGGGATTATGTCTGAGAAGGGCATTCAGAGCTGAGATACTACCGGATGAGAAGCGAGTCCGGCAAGCAACGTCGTTGATACATTCCTCGTAAATATGTTTCCTATCGGCGTCACTAGGCCCAAGAGCCAGAAGATGCTGAAGCTGACCAAGAGCAAATTGGTTGATGTCTCTTTTCTTGTGATATGGAAGAGATTCTTCAGCCGCAGACTGACGTACTAGTCTTATACACAGGTTATACGGTGGCATATCCATCCTCATCTCAGACCGCTGGTCTCTCCAAGTGAGCTTGAGCCGGTCAAGAAGTCGGTCGCTATACATGATCATGCTGGGATCGAATGCATGGATGGGTAGTTCATCTAGCTTTCTAGTTAGATAAAGCACCGTGGGATATTGCGAGAGGTGTAGAATCCCCTGTAACATGGCGAGTATTGCATCGACGATTCGAGAATCCTGACTGGTAGCCACTGCTTTCCATATAGCATCTGAGGTTGCTTCAGTGTATCTGTTGGTGATAACCAGAAATCCAACAATGTTTGGGCAACGTCCAATCAATTGTGAATGGGACTCGACGCCCACGAAATACTCGACAAGTTTATTGGTGAGCAGAAAATCAGACAGAAATTGTGCTACTGGGTGAGCACCTCCGAGCCTAGAAGGCTGGACATATTTCCGGAAGGCGTCCACCAGCTCTAGTTGCATAGTTTCTACTCCTTGCACTCGTATCTCCATTCGACCTTCCATGATACACTTCTTAAGAAGCTGGAATTTCCAAGCAAATTCGACAATGATAGTACGATCGGTCTTATTGAATTCTTGCATCACGTGAAGCTTTTCGCGAAGTATAAAGGCCGCCAATTGTTCGTCTGCGTGAGCTATACTCATCAAGAGTTGTGAGAGATGTAGCACAAAGAACTGGCTTGTCTCAAGTGATAAGGCTGGTACTTGTTTGCTGACAAAAGTCTGGAGCGTGGCATCGACGACCTGAAAGAGATCGAAAGCCTCGGATGGTAGTTGCTGGAAATTGTGTGCCGAACTGTTGAACCCTTCATCGTCGCTTTCCTGCAGCAAATTGTAATGTTGCATCAGGTTAATTACTAACTTGAGAGGTGGCCAAAGTTTTTGGGTCACACTTGATGTTGCCTGCGATCGATCGAGGAGACCCTTGATAATTTGTGGTACATAATGAAATCCGTCCGAGGGCTTTTGTACGAAGCGATACATGATTGTTGTGACCGTGGACATGAAGTCGTATCTGTACGTATCGTGCAGTGATTTCCAAAGTGCGGATCCCGTCGACGAAACAAGATAGCTTAAAGAATTGAGGTAACGCTGGGCTGTTAAGTCCGGAACCGCTTTGAGATCATCGGCGTAGTCCTCCAACGTCTGGCAGTCTATCTGCGCCATTCTCGATGCCAGGCCTGCAAATGCAATAAGAAAGCTTTGGAAGTGTTGGAGGGTGTTTGGATTGTCGTCGGGTCTCGGTGGCAGTACCATAGCTGTTCCATATCTTGAGCTGCTGATGCTGCTTAGCTCGCCGAAGACTCGAATAGGATTAAGGACATTCACCTTCGACGCACAAGACTTTCGATTATACTGGGGAGGTCTTCCCAGAATTCGCGCTCCTCGAGGTACATGCTCCACCATTGGGAAGTGTGTGGCTCCGTGGTTTGTAAGTACATTTCGATCCAATCAGCAAGTTCCTTGAACAGCCGGCCATCCTCAAGAGAATCTTGAAGGCCATCAGCAATTGGTATTATCAATGTGGGGAGTCTATGACTTACTCTTTTCGAACGCCTGGGCAATCAAAGCGACAGTCTGCCGTAGATCTCGGGTCCGGTCTAAAAATGGAAAGGCGTCTAGAAGAGCACCCTGTGTATCCTTGGCATCCACCAGGCTCACCAAAGGCCTCCATCTCGTTTCCCCGAATTCCTCATTCATGTCCTCAACTTCAGCAATCTCTATCTCCGGGCTCCGGGTGGGTGAGGACGATACTGAAATAACATTCGAGGAGGGAGAGTCATCCTTCCGAGGAGATCCTGCCCGCCGAGAAACTGATGAATCCCCTCTCCCTCGCGACGAGGCCACGCCAGCGCCATTGGTAACAGGCAAGGGCGGTGAGCTCCGTTGACCGCGATCTCGGACATTTATGGTGACTTTACTTGGCGTTCGATCAGCACCATGTAAAGAGTTCTCTTGCTCACCAGCCAAGGATGAGCTGTCATCATGTGCTGGTAACAGGACATCTTGACTGGTTTCAGTTCCAGATGGAGTAGCTGTTGACCTATCGGCGGACATGCTGGTGTGGGCCAGACTTCCGCTGTCCAGGCGTGGTCGTTTCCTTGTAACGGATGAATCGGCGTCTTCCATAGGATTTCGACGTGGTGGGCTAGGCCCGGCAGAAGTTGCACGGCTGGGCGTGCACGGTGAACCTACCGAAACTGATTCCATTACATTGTTCTTGCCAAGAACACAGAGTGTGAAGAAGGAGAACGAAACGGAAGCTGCGGACGAAGAGCGAACTCAAGCCGAGCAAAGCTGCCTCCTTGGGTAATATGGTGGTTGCCGTTAAACAAGTCTCAGTGCTGTAGAGAAGCTCGGGCGTTGAGGTGGGCGGATAAAGTGATAAGTGATGGATTGGTGTACGACAAGGATGAAGGTGTTAGGCAGAACACGCTACCGTATCAGGGCACACTAGCCACTAGCTTCAATACACCAACACCACGAGGCTGCAACAACAGTGTGCTCAAAGTGATTTGCAGGGTAGATCTTACTCTCTTAATTGAGGTGTATTGAGGTAGGCTGCTAAGGTGTATTATCATCTCGACATAGAACACCTCAGGAGTCTCAGGAGTCCGAAGTGGCGAGGCAGGGGTTGTATGGGTGATTTTTAGTATCAGTGTTTGATTGAAGTTTGTGCGTCATACGCTAAGCTAAGATAAGATAGTGTCCGTGCAATCCTGGCAGGTCCCTTTCACAAGCCAGAGACGAAAGCATCACGTGGGTACCTTGTCCAATTCTTTCAGCCCACATTGCTCTACCTGTCGTAAGTTTGTCCAAAGACACACCTTACCCTCAAAAAGATATACGTTGCTTCGCATATGCTACATCCCTTTACTATGTACTCTGTGGTTCATTACGGGAGGACCTAGAGAACAATGGTCAAGAAGAACCAGTCAGAGGATCTCGCAAAGAAACCAAAGCTCGTTTTCGCGCTGGAGACACCTTATACGAGAGTGAAATGGTATACCTGGGGCACATCCTTCCTTTTGGTTGTCGACTGACTTGAGCGGTAAGGCCGATCTTATCTGAACATGATTCTACGGTTGCTTTAGAATTGCTCGCAAGGTCTGTAGTTGTTGTGCGAGTCCCGCAAATGCTCTCTTCATGTGGTTGCTATGAAGTCCCATGGGTCCATCTGGTTCATGGTAATGAGACATCGAGAAACCGCTGCTTTGGTTCAAGATCTGTTGAAATTACCTCTAATGCAAATGCATAATTTCTTAATGCACTATCCTGTTTCTTACAGTCCCATTCCGGGTTCCAAGTGCCATGATCATTAACGGACTGGACATTCCGGAGCGGCAAGTGAAGAACCTTGCTGATCGAGACTTTCCACTGTAGCTTGCTCAGCCCAGTCGGCGATCAGCGGTTGAGATACACGAATCGCTCACAAGGCAAACGAGCGAAAAAGCGAAAGAGAGACGGAGTACATGAAGAATCAAACACAGAACAAGAGGTGGACCTTGTCTATCACCAGCCATACGCCGTAGACACATCACCAGATCTTGAACTCCTAGATTATTTGACTGTTGGCTTCAACTCGACAAACCGCCATCTGGAAGCTCTTGCGACCCCAAGACATTTCATGGCCACTCCAGGCATAACCTGCGCAGTAAACGAGGCACGCACAGCCCACAGCAATGGTCTTCAGACTTCTCCCACGACCAAGTCGCTTGTGGCTGTCTTCGTCTCTCGCTCGGATCAACCATCTATCATGCATTCCCATCTTCCCATGCTTATTCAAGCTGCGTCACTAGCACCAACATCATCTCAAGATATCAAATTAGTGATTTTACCAAAAGGAGCCGAAAAAAGATTGAGCGCTGCCTTGGGAATTCCACGTGTTGGCATTGTCGGCTTGATGGACGGAGCACCGGCCGCTTCTCCATTGATGGATTTTGTCAGGAAGCACGTCCCTAAGGTAGAGATACCGTGGCTTGCAGAAGCCGAAGCTGGCGGATATCTTCCTGTGAAAATCAACATCATTCATACCACCGCACCAATGGTATCGAAACAGGCCAATAAGACGCGAGCGCTCACAACAAAGCAATAGCGCTGAAGCTCGCCAGCTCAAACGAGATTACAAAATAGATCTTCAAATTTTCCATCGACTGGACGACATTCCTGCTGCCGCAAAAGCATTGCGTGGACCTCGGAAAAATCCAAGGTATTCATCATAACTTTCCGTACCCCAGACGCATAAGGCTTCGCATTCAAGGTCCTTAGATAAAACACTGATCAGTGTTCGGATCACTAGCTTCCGGCTTTCAGGTCGGCATCCGAGTGGTTGCGTGAAGCCGTATTCCTGTAACGCTACGTTGCTTCTCTGGGAGAATTATGTTGTCTTTTGATGTGGAAATCTATGGGTTGAGCATGGTAGTCTCCCCCAGCTCTCCAGAACGTTCTTCAGAACTTCGAGGAAAAATAACTTCTAAGAAAGCATTCGCAAGGTCTTCGAGAATATTAGAACTTATGATATCAAGCTTGTTTCGGTCAGCATACTCACGTAAGAGGCAGTACAGTCTAGTATGAAACTTCTACGGAATGTTGTGAAAATCCTTCCGGCGTGCATGAAGACCTTCAAGGCACTCGAAGACCTCGAACTTTTCGCCAACCGTAATGTAACTCTATGGCCCGTAGCATAATACTTCAGAGACCGTTGAGCTGCCCATACCTTTTCTTCCTTTCGACCAGAGTTTTCTTATCTCGGATGCTTTACATTCTGAGAAGCGTAATTCTATGTGATCGAAATGATTTCGAAGTCAGTGACTATATTGACTTGCATAATGTTATGTCGAAAGTCATAGTCTCAATTGACAGATCTGCTTAGCAACAAGCACCTGTGGTAGACGTGCCATACGAAGAACCAAGGCTTATAGCCCTCCCTGAATTGCAAATGATGAGATGATAAGCACAAGGACGTTGATTAGAGCCCAAAGAAATGGGATAATAGTAGACATTTTGAATGACCCTGCATCATAAACAGCACCAAGTCTGCAAACCATATTAGTGTTCCATATTCTCAGCTACTACATATCGAGCTTTGGACAGACATTAGACCTACGACGCTACCAGCGAGCACCGCTTCCACGCCGGCCACCAACATATATACTAATGGCACTATCCACATAAGCTTCCAATTTCGCCATTGCACAGCAACGGCATAAAGGCTGGCAACGATGTGGGAGGCTTCGAAGATGATGATTGTCCAGAAGAGCGTGAAACGCCAGACGTCTTGGCTGTAGTAAAGGTACTTTGGGCGATCAAATCCTGCGTTGGACTTGATAGGCCAGTACAACGATGGGAAGGGCGGTGTTTGGTATCCAGGCGGCACTGCTCCTGTAGTCGTGTTGCTCATTTTTTACTTCGCCAACTGATGAACTTTAATGGATAGCACTTGAAAATGGCACGCTTCGTGGGAAAGCTTCGCGCTGCAGTTTGGAAAGCGCGGTTCATAGCTGTAGGCGGGATTGATTCCCCTACGGTGGACCTCGGCTTCGGTTCGGTAGCAATGGGTGATGCCTCTCATAGCAATACACCTAACACAAGGGACTCGTTCGGATAGCAGGGCTTTGCTGGACTCTTAGTTGTAATGGCCACGGACAGATCATTGGCGACCCTACTACGCGCTTTGCAGGGCGGGTCAGATGGTCAAGATGTTTCAAGGTGTGATCGTACAGCCCATTGATTGCTTATATTCAATCGCTGACTTTGAACAGGTTGCTAGGATCCGCAACGACTTTACTCACGTTACTGTCTAACCCGTTGAACGTCACACTTCTTACCTCCCAGTTACTATCCGCTCCTGCTATTTGGCATCGCCCAGATGGGCTCCGCGCTACCATCCGTATCCTAAGCATTTTCAACTCGGCCAGTCTGCATGTACTTCAGCAAGAAGAATCTCCATCTTTCCAAGAGTCGCTTCCAAGCAGTACGAGGCTCGCTAAGGAGGAATGGGTAATTGCAGTAATCAAGGGTGCCGATGACCGATCTCCAAGGTGGAGACACCTCCTCGTTCTTGGTGGGCTACTCCTAGGCTTGGAAGGACAATACTGGCAAGGATTATCGGCATCTCTGCGAAGGATTTTGGACAATGCTACAGTCACGGCTCTAAATCTAGCACTGCAAGAGGTTGAACTTAGCGATGAGCTAGCTGCGAGCAGCATTGCGGTAGTCCTGGGCCACGTCTACGATATTCTAAGCCCTGGCCATAGAGCCGAAATCGACTATGATTTGCTTCTTCCAAAATTGGTGCAAGGTCCCTACTTTTCAAAGGAGGGACTTCACTCGGGTTATCTCTTCAGTACCATGGACGCTGATGTTGCGCAAGCTAATGGCTCAAAGTTTGACTGGTCAACTAAGTCGTCGACCTTTGTGCAACTACAGCGAGTGGCATCTGGGCCATTAATAGCTTCTCTAGGATCTCTATCACGCCTGACTGCTATTTCTGTAGAGAAAGTGCAGAATGTGGGTTTGTTGGCGGTCATGGCCGATGATCTATCAGCTTTCACTCGGTCACTTTGTATTCAATGGCGGCAAAACAAGCTTTCGGAGATAGATGTCACTGAAGAGGCAACCTTTTTGAGCGATGAAACTTTGAAAAACTCCGTGCCATTGTTATGGCGAGTACTAAAGTCAAGTATGTTTGCCATTGTTGTTATCTTACGATCGCTCCTTGGCCGAGTGATAGGAGATGTTAGGATGCCGCTGGAGAGAGGTAAATAATCCAGGCCATATCTGTCTACAGTGGAATGTCAATTGACAACTTTAGCTCCCTCCGTTGCGGTGCAATCACTTCAAATTCTTCGGGATCTATACTTTATCTCATCCCGCCTAGGGGCTAATGCCTTCGCCCAATATACATTTGTTTATCTAGCAGCTCTCGATATCCTTGCCCAGTACCCGGTCCAGGCAGAGGCATTCCTTCGGGATGTACGGCCAGCAGAAGCTGGACGAATTCCACTGCACCCATTAGATCGATGCCTTGACCTCTATTTTTTAAACACTGCCGAGCATTTCACGCTTGTTCTGACTACCCAAGTGAACGAAGAGCTTTTGATTGCGGCGGCTACCCCTTACTTGGGTGTAGGCGGGGATCAGAGGCTTCTGGAGATCTTTGAAGCAGCACATAGCACAATGCTTGCTGTGCTTGCTGCTCCTCAAAACTCGGATCTTGTTGCAAAGTATATCTACACCTATGTAGATGTTCTTTTCAAGGTCGGTTCACAGATTTGTTTGTGGTGTTATCAGTACCATGTACTAATGATGCCCGGCACAGGTCTTCCCACAGAATCTTTCCTCCCGGCAGTATCGGATGGCTATCAAGACCCTGATTCGCATCACATCGCCGCCCTCTCTTATATCTCAAAGCCAGCCACTTTTGCCATCTATTGTTCTCGAACTTGTTCTTCAACGCGTAGGATCCGCGTCGCCGGAACCCTTACGTCAGATTTCCCAAACGCTCGGACTTCCCGGCAATGCAAGTGAGGAACCTACGTTGTCCGAACAGTCTGTCTTCATCATGACCATGATTGATGCACTGCCATATCTACCGACCGATACGTTGGATGAATGGCTGCCAATAGTGGCTAATACCCTTAGAGTTATTCAAGACCAGAACATGCTTCACATTTGCAAGACAAGATTTTGGGAGGTCTTGAGTAGCGGAGAGATGGACGTGACCCGAGCTGCACAAGCTGTGGCCTGGTGGACTACAAAAGGCGGGAGAGAAACGGTCTTGTATGGAGCCGGGGAGAGGGACAGAGGACCCTTCATGAGCGGAGCCTTAGGGGAAATGAGGAAGCTTTGAGCATAAAACTCGGTTGTTGCCGAAAGGTGGCAATGTGGCGCAGGGCCTGGAAAACCGTACGCAGTATACTATACGATGGTCAGTTGCAATTCTCAACCTCCCAGAAAGGTTCTTCACATTAATTGCACCAACCATCTCGATACTGGTCCTACCGCAAATAGTTGAGGTCTCAGCGACTTTACACTCTGAAATAGCTGCAATAGCGACGGTGACAGCTCTGCAAGACGGCTACATGGATGACAACACAATGCCAATTCAACACAATCGCGATGGTGGTTGCTGTGGATCCACTGAATGCGCTATTCAAACTGTGAATGATGGGCAGTGCCCATGAGTCACGACTCAGCCAAGGAAGGTGCAAACAATTTTATATAAAGTTGAAGAGACTCTAGCCTTGTCGACAGTAGGTTTCAAGGCACACCCGACCTGTTGGCAGTTCAAATGATCAACATCGCAACAAATTGAGCTTTAGCGAGTGTTCTCAAACAGTTCGCCTTTATCAAGTGTTGTTGAATCGGATATACGCCTTCTCTGCGAATAAGCCCATAGCCGGGGGCTGTTCTAGGCAGCAGCGATGTGCGTTGACATAATCTACACATACGACTGTGGCGATCATGAAACCGACCAATACATATGCCTTCAAAATCTTGATGGTCCTCGGTATTCGGAACAATGTCCGAATTGGGGTGGTATCGAGTACGAAAAGAAAGACGGCCAGTGCAACAAGTGTCTGATGTATCCGATACCAGATCATCAGCCAGAAACAGGGGATGATGAGATATTTCCAAGGTCACCACAGCACGGAGCCCACCGACCGGCGGGACATGAGTTTGGAGCAGGAGAGCAGTGGACACCACAGCTTGGGGTGCTCGAGCACGGAACCCAACAGCAGACGTCACCACAAAAGCCAGCTGAACAGCAAGGAATAGAGCAGCGGCCAAGATCGCAGCACGGGTCACGTTCAACGGTTCAAAGTGGCACTCCAGCGCGTACATCAGGTCACTCAGCAAAGAAATTCTCAAGAAAGCCACGTCGTTCAAGAGATGAACAAGTGCAAACACACACCCATTGGACAACCGAGAAACAAGCACGGGACGGAAGACGAAGCTGGCTGTGTAATATATTGTGATGGTACTGACTGGCCAGCGAAGAAGTTTTTAGAATGTTTTTTGTAGAATTGTTGTATTAGACTGCTTTTAAATTTCCAGCATTGCTTGCGCAGTTTAGCGTCTTTCTTCTGGGTTATATCCATATAAATCCACACAAGGGTACTCCTTCTAATATGCCAAAGATCCAACGCTATGTTACCAGATGATACGCTATTTAATGTATGAATGGTATCCCAACTCTTGTCCTCGCCCGGTACCGCACATATTCCTCCCCGAAGAAACTGATCAGTAACTCCTCTTCCCCTGCACCAAAGTCAACATTTGCCCAACGCAACTTCAAACTCTAGAGAACAACTCACTCACGATCCGCCCACTAAAGAACCTCCACAGCACAACCGCATACCCAACCAAACACACCCAATTCCCCAGCACGACCTGCGTCCCTAATCCCCACCACCAAAACCCAAAGTAGCTCGGATGCCTCAGCCACGCATATATCCCATCCGTCACCAACTCATGCCCCTGCTTTTTCGTCGACTGCACCAGGTGATTGAAGTTACTCCCCGCGTGCGCCATGGCCATCGTTCGTGTCGCCTGCCCTACAGCTAGCATCACGAACCCCACCGCTAGCATCGGCATATCCATCCACTCGGGTAACAATACCCTCCACCGCGTAAAGAAATAGTGCCGAAGGAAGAACTCCGCAAACGCCATCGTGTGCGCGATGTTATACGCGCTCCCGTTCTGGCTCAGCAGGAACGCGCTCGTGGTTGCAGCGGAGGGGTTGTACCGCGCCGTGGTCCAGTATTCTAGGAAGTGGAAGAGGGTGAGAGCGGAGAGGAAGAAGGGGGGCCGCCATAGGGAGGAAGAGAAGTAAGTTGCGAACGCGATGAGAGGGATGGAGCAGCCGAGGAGGAGACCGAGTGTGAAGGCCCGGCGGGAGATGCCGGAGAGGGATTTGGGGCCTCTGGGGCCGTAGGTCGGATCGTGGGACTGGGGGGGTGATGGTCGGGAGCTGAGTTCCGAGGTGGAGCTGGGGGCGTGGCCGTTTGCGTCGGAGGAATGCGAACTGGGGGCGTCGTCGTTGGCTGCGTGGGCTGTATGGATTTCGAAAGGGTCGCGGCGCGTAGGGTTGGTGGTAGGGGTGCCAAGGCCAGAAGAACTCGAGGTGGCCATTTTCGAAGCTGGGAGAGGTAGGTCTGCGGCGGTGGTGAGTGTGAAGGCCGCGGTGTGGTTTGCACTCATTCGGAGTCATAAGTCGCAGATCTGACAGACGGGACGGGCCGAGGATGTTGCCGTATGTACAGTACAGTACTACCTTAGGTACAGTACGGAATACATTGTACAGTATACAGGGCAAGAAAAGACGCTAGGGGATAGAGGCTCGTCGTGCGTTAATGAAACAGAAAAGTGCAGACGACGTTTTCTAGGAAAACAAAGATACCTAAATCTTTCTTATTGGACGTCTTTTGCTGGCTAGATGGAAGTCGCGGGAATTTGACCATTCATCGAAAGATGTTGATACCATTGTTGCAATAGGTCCCATTTTCAGTTTCCAATGTCGCGCGCATGTTTTGAGGCTTGGGTTTGGAAAAGTGGTCATACACTGCGAGAAGTCCGACCAACAGCTTTTCTATGTTGGCACGTCGATTTTGAGATACGCACCTGTTGTTACTGAAGGGTAAGACTGCTACTGGGCTCGATTGAGAGCCAGGTGGTATTTTGGCACAAGATAGAGGTCTTCTTTCTTTCGACAACAACCGGCAACCATCGATACAAGCCAGGCCAGTACTCACCCGAAGACGGAGCATAGCATCGGCTCATATATATCTCTTAAAGGTGCTATTATACTCTGTTTCGCTCAGTCACTCAAAGAAAACAGTGTTGTTGCCGCCTGCTCTGCGGCGAAATCATCATGGCTTTCAGAGTTTAATGAGAAAGCACCAAGGACTGGCTTCCTTTCTTATGCTATCTCTGTTACGTAGTCTATCTTGGTCTACTAACTTGGTGTCGATTGGAAGTTGTTCTAACTTCGCTTCGCAGGTGGAGTTACAAGAACCGCTGTGAATGCTAGAAATAACGATTTACCAGAGATTCGTTGGGGAAGCAAAACCATGACCCATAGGTGGTTTGGTATCAAAATTTATTCGCGTGACATATTTCCTGACTCTGTGATCGCTATAAATCTTCTACAAATTCAAGCTTTCTCTCTTTCTCCTAGATACTCTGTTTCATTTCTTCAAACTGCAACAGACAAATAGGAGTATTCATTTCTCGAACAGGGCCCCGAAATCAGGTTAAACATGACTTTCTACGAACAGCCCACTCGTGCTAATCAGGAGCTCTTTGATGTTACCAGAGATCTTTGTTCAGGTGGACTTCAGGTAGATCGGGGGACACCGTACCCTTGTACCCAAGAGGACCTAGACAGCTACCGACGTTTTCCGTGTGGGAAGTATCATTGGGGTCCTATGAGGGCCAATGATGCGGTTTGCCGACTTATAGAATTTCTACTGCCTACCACGAAACCTTCCAGAAAGGTCCTCAGCGCTTTCGAACGTCTCCGAGCAGGTGCCAACATGAGGCATAAGGCGCCCGACATCGTGATAAAAGCTTTCAGAGACCTAGACACTGCGTTCTTCGGTGGGAATCTAAGTGGCAATTGTCTTGTTTTCGTAAGCATGAGTTTCAATTCAGAATAACCGACCATGAACGGCATATGAGCTATGACAAGTCATTCAGACATGTTCGTTTCTCAAACGTGTCTCATAGCCCTAGATGTATCCTACCAAAGTAATGCTGACTGAAAATATTCATAGTGGAAAGGTGAACGTGGTGTAAGCGTTGATCAACCTGGGGATTGTACCTCTGGGTATACAATGGAAGAATCGCCTGGAAGGGCCTCCATCTCCCTAAATTCCGAGCTTATCCTGAAACATCGGCGGCCAGTGCCGGTCGATCCCTTTGAGACGATCTGGATGGTGATGTTACATGAGATGTGTGTAAGTGTCCAGTCTTTGAAAGGCATCAGCAATTTTAACTCTTTTCCTGTCAATGTACTGAAATGTGACCTAGCACGCCTACGGGATCATTTGCTGTGGGGATTTTCCTGGTGATCATGCGTTGCATTTCCGCATGTGCGTAAATGCTGTTCATCGCCGAGCTCGGAGTTATGTGGGCATACGTGCAATCTCTGCCATCGATGTGGCACGAGGTCGCTATCGCTTAGAGTGATGCATCATCCCATCCTCTTCTATTGAATATTACTAGCATGCCGCTCTTGATGTCTGGCCAATTGCAGTGAGGCTAAAGACGAAGCGAATGGGAATTCAACGAATTTATGGAAGCCGCTTCAGTGATATATGTTTTCTCCTTTCGTTGGTCTCACAACACTCAGACCTACTCACGATATGGAAACATGAATTGCAGAGACAAGGTGTAGCAGCCAAATCTGCCAATTAGGATTTGCAAAGCAAGCGCCTGTTGTTGATAAGGTACCTTAGGCATGCAGGGCTGATCAGGTGACCCGCATATACAAACCTGGGCTGCAACAAATCCAGCTTTGATGCTTCTCTCGTAGATGTTCTGGGATGTTTTTCGGACAAGCACCTATATCGATGCCGAAGTTTCTGACCATTTGGGATAGTTAGAGTCCACAAGTTCTAGGCTTCAGGAGCCTAGATCCAGTATACAGCTCACAAGTGTAGTGGGAGCTTAGGAACGTGCAAGAAACTAGGTTCATCTTCAGCCATGTCAGTGCAGCCGTGAAAATTGATTCGCATTCGCAAATTCCGGTTGAGGAAGATTTAGAGAATCGGGACCTCGAGCATATGCGAACAGTTGAGCATGACTCTTGATCGATCAATCCGAATTTCCACATGCACGACAAGTCGTTTTTGATTATGAAAGACCACTCGGGTACCTGAACAGGGATTAGAATGGAACCTGCATATGTATTTCCAATGTGCAGTTGTGGCACTACTCATTGGGAAGTATCGCAGGAGCTAAAGATTTACTGCATCTCTTTCGAGTCTTTGAGATGTCAATCTCAATAGCAGATCGGGATGACAGGCATCGAGAGTAAGAGCGACATTGTTTCCTCTATACCAAGAAGAAGAAGAAGAAGACCGGTAGCGAATCGAAGAATCCGGCGAGTTGGAGTGGGAATACATATAACTGTCTTGGGTAAGGTACATAGGTAGGTACCTTTGGTTGAAGTAGGTCTAACATTGACATAACCCTAAAGTGGGACAATTTCCGCCCCCGCCAATCCCTGTTCCGAGAGACGCCCCGTGCACCCCGTGGCGGGGTAGAATGCCCGATAAAGAAAAGAAAAGATTGCTCGGTGAAACGAAGCCCTTAACAAATAACCCCTAATTCATTCGAGCTTCGACTTCACCGCTCATTCCCTTTTCGTCCATATTAAAGCTCTGCGTAAAGTCAGTATTACGCCTGATCATTGTTAAGCAACTGCCTTCCTTTTGCTCCCCGAAACCAGAGGCAACTTGCTTGAATCTCAGTCATCAGTAAGTCCCAATCAAATCCTACGCTCCTGTTCCGGCAGCCCCAGATCCAAGCAACATCTGACGATACGAAAGAGACAATTGACAACTGTAACTCATCCAAGTAGTCAGCAGAGAAGTCGCCGTCATCATGACCAAAGTACGTCCAATCCCAAATCTACCCCACTTCCCCCAACTGACGAGCCCTACTAACATTATTTTCAGATCACCGAACTCCTATTCGACTGCGACAACACGCTTGTCCTTTCCGAGGAGCTTGCCTTTGAGGCTTGTGCCGAGCTAGCCAACCAACTGCTTGAGACAAAGGGCGTAAAGGATCGCTACACCGGCCCTGAGCTCATGTCTGAGTTTGTCGGCCAGAACTTCCGCGGTGTCGTTGTCTCCCTCCAAAAGAAGTACGGTTTCGACCTCCCAGCCGAAGAACTCGACAGCTATGTCGGACGAGAGTTGGACGCTGTGACCAAGACGCTAGAGGCGAAAGCCGAGCCTTGCGTGGGCGTCAATGAGCAGCTGGAGCGCCTTCACAAGGAGGGAAAATATGGCATGGCTGTCGTCTCCTCGAGCGCGCTTAGGCGTGTGAAAGCTTCAGTCGTCAAAGTTGCGCAGGACAAATACTTCCCCAAGGACCACATCTTCAGCGCAGCGAGCAGCTTGCCCGTTCCCACCACTAAGCCCGATCCGGCAATCTACCTACATGCATGCAAGGTCATTGGCAAGAAACCAGAAGAGTGTGTTGCTGTAGAGGACAGCAAGAGCGGAACCTTGAGCGCGGTGAGGGCTGGAATTCCCACAATTGGCTATGTCGGAAGTTACGGTGGGGCCGTTAAGCAGAAGGAGATGGCTGCGGTGTTGAAGGAGGCTGGTGTCAAGGTTATGATGGAGCACTGGAAAGATTTCCCGAAGTGCCTAGCTGAAATCGAGAAGATGGTGCAGTAAATGGTACGTGAAGAGCGACGCGAAGGAAATTTCTTGCCGAGAAGAATTCCTAGAAAGAACCGTGCTGCCAAAATAGAGCTGTTCTCATTCCGGATAGAAGGGGCCTTGATATAGATGGAGGTTAGATCTCAATACACAAGAGTTGCTCACCATAGGCACATGTTTAGGCCTTTACTCAGTACTTACTTTGAACTACTCGTACGTAGTCTTCAGATTGGCCCCAGGATTGACAGGGCTGCGCTAGTGTAATAAAAAGCTCTCGCGTCGATACAGTTAGCTTGGTAAGGCTGATCCTTGCGTTGCATCAAACGCGCTAACACGCATCTTTCATGTCTGATATGAATGCTGCAGGTAGGTGCACTTCAATGTGAATGTACACAATGTCGGACACCTTGAAGAATCAGGAAGAAGCGTTTGCTTCTTCCATCTTCTTCTTGCAAAGCATGAAATCCGGACAACTCGTGCCAGCACGATTCGACTCAGAAATATCCCATGAAGCTCAAGAATGTCTTGCGAGGGCTCTTCAAGCACATAACGACATCGCCCTCAACCAACGCCCAACGGCTATGGAACAATGCGCCCACCTTTGCCTACAAAGTGTTCAACACCCCAGGTGGTTGGGCCTCCGTAAGCTTTCTCTTTCTTTATCTAGTCCTGGTCCGGTACTGTAACCATGCCTACTACCGCGATCCAACATCAGTCTTCTTTGACCCTGAGCGAGGTTACGAGCGAGGTTACTCCGTCATAAGACAGCAGCAGGGTGACAGATTCATCCAAACTGCTAACACTTCGCGAAACATCTATCGGTTTGACCCACCAAAGCTTTGCATCGGTATAGCTTCAGTTGGGCGGCCTGGCAATCAATACGTTGGGAGCACTGTGGGCTCGCTTCTAGCGGGTCTTACAGAGCAGCAAAGGGGAGAGATAGATCTTGTCATTTTGATTGCGCATACCAATCCTTGGGACCATCCTATCTATGGTCAAGCGTGGCTTGAGGTAGTTGCAAACAAAGTGTTATTGTATCATGTCAGTGAAGAGCAGACTAGACAATTACAAACATGGGAAGAGGAGAAGGACTATCCAAAGAAGGCAGTTTTCGACTATACCTACCTTCTTGATTATTGTCATGCTACCGGTGCGTCTTGGATTGCTATGGTAGAGGACGACACACTTGCAATGGCCGGGTGGTATCCGAAGGCTATGGACGCTGTTGAGACGGCGGATGCACAACATCGTTGGAGCAAGACCTCAGATTGGCTATACTTGCGTCTATTCTATACTGAAGAATTCTTTGGATGGAACGTTGAAGAATGGCCGCGCTACCTGCTTGCGTCCGCAGCCATTGTCTCAGCTACTGCAGCCTCATTACTAGGTATCAGGACTCTCGGGCTCCAAAAGCTAATATCTAATCACGTAATCATCGTTGTGTGCTTGTTCTACACTCCCGCCTGTATCATCTTGTATTTTCTAGCAGGACGAGTTTCCATGGTGCCTCTCTCCCCCAGTGTGCAGCAGATGCCCAAATTCGGATGCTGTGCACAAGGACTCGTGTTCTCACGAGAAATGGCTCCAAAAGTAGTGGCGAGACTAACAATAAAGAAAGCTGGGTACGTGGATATGCTGGTCGAAGAATGGGCGGATGAAGAGGATCTTGTTCGATGGGCGGTGGTTCCTAGTCTACTTCAGCACATCGGCGGTCGCAGTTCCAAGGGAGACGACATGGGGTTTAAGTCGAAACACAACAGAGCTGTGGCAGAGAAGATATGGAATTTCGGGTTCGAATTGCACAAAGCAGATGATACCTGAAAACTTGCAAAGGGAAATGTATGGTCTACCTTCGGCTTCTTGAATCTTCAGTAGACTGATAATGTTAGCAGCAGTCCAATTTGGGGTTGCGTGTATCACGATCACTGGACCCTACTAAAAGACCAGGCGATGGAAGCGGAATGGTACGTTAAATAAATGATACCATCAAAGGGCATCATTGCTGCATCATAACTAGAACCGCCTGAGTTTCCTCAATACTCCAATACTGACGCATCATTGAAACAACTACATCCTGAAATACAGTACAGCTTTGCTCCACAAAGCAGGCTAGCAAGTCGCAAGTCAACCCAAGTAGCAGTCTTCCCAGCTCCGCAAACCAATTTTATTGATCGATACCCAATTCGGCGTTTCCAAAGCGAATGAACAGCTCCTCCAGTCTTGTACATGTCTTATCTGCAGTTTCACTCCCTTGTTTCGAGCCTGTCCAATTCAAAACAACAACAACCGCGATATATTTCAAGGGGTTTGCCACCCCCCCCCCTGTGACACAAGATTGTATGATATCAAAAGGAGGAATGTAACATCGAAGGTCACATGAGAGGGCATTGACGGGGGTTTTTGGTTCTTTTGATAGAGGCACCCCTTGTGCTACATATGTAGCGGTGTCAAGAGGATAATGATAGGGTTTTGTTACAAACCACTGTACTCTACCTACCGCCCTGGCTGTTACTTTTACGTCGTGAAAATTCCAAACACTGTAGTCTTCTGCTTCTTCTTTTTCTTCTTCTTGTCGTCTCCAACACTCTGTCCCTTTGCAAAACCCTGGATCCTTTCGATTTGTTCAGAGTCTGCAAATGCACGTTTCACGGCCACCAAACGCTTTCGGAGACGGAATTTTCCAAGGGAGCTACTGTAGAACCCTAAGAAGTAGGAGAAGGGCGGGCGGGGAGTGTCTACGCTTGAGCCTGGCCTTGGGGGGGAAAAGTCAATCACAAAGGCAACGTTGCTTGCTTCCTTGATAAGTCTTTAGCCGGATATCTAAAGATCCTATTGCGGAGATGTAAATATCTCATCTGGGACTTGCTCCATCAATCAATCAATCCACCCTTAGACCCAGCACCCCGACTCGTGAGATCGCTTGCTAGACCAAAACTCCCGAACCCATGCTTCGCTACAACCGCAGCAGCGGCCCCCCAATAACCTAAGAGCTCCCACTCTCAGCAAACCCATGCCCATACCCCCCCCAGGGGAAAAACCCCCCAAAAACCGCCACCCTGTCCAACGTTCTTGGAAAAAGGCCATCAGCCGAATTTCCCCAAAATCTCATCCTCCAGCTTCCGACTCTTCGCCGCTCTCTCGTCGTCGCTGTCGTCGTCCATGGCTCTCTTGCCCAGGAGCTGTTCCTCAAAGAGGCGCGTTTCTCGGTCCCGTGAGGTTTCTTTGCCAGCGCTGCCAGAACCTGATTTGCCGAGCAATTGCTCTTCGAAGAGTCTTGTTTCTCGTTCGCGTGAGGTTTCTCTGCCGCCGCCGCCGCCACCTCGCCCGCCGGATCTCTTAGCTCTCTCAGGGCCCAGAAGCTTCCTTGGATCCGACGGCCTCTTAGCCGTGGTCCCGCTCTTTGATGCATTAAGACCCGCACTGAGCAACTGCCTCTTATCCACCACAACCCCTTCCTCGTTGACCACCGCCCCCGTCTCCTTCGCTAAATCCGCCTCGCTCTTCTCCTTCTTCACCTCCTCAGTCCCTGCCCCCTCAACAACCTTCCCCTTATTCTCCTCCACCGCCTTTACAACATCCCGATGCTTCTCCTCATTCCGCTCCAAAATACTTTTATACAACCCCTTCATTCCACCCCCCTCCCTCCGCCGCCTCTCCTCCGCCTCCCTCTCCTTGTCCACCTCCTCGGCCTCCAACCGCGCCATCTCCGTCTGCTGCCGTTTATACGCCGCCGTGACGAATTTCTCCTTATCAGCGAACTCATCGCCTTCGGCTTCGCGCTCGCGCGCAAGCATCTTTTCTTTCGCGCGCAGGGCGTCGCGTTTGCGGACTTCGGCGGCTGCGAGCAGGGAGGTCATGTATTTTGGCTTTGACTTTGCTTCGGCGGAGGTGGTGGAGGGGTCGGTGGGTTTCGGGGCGGAGTGCAGGGAGTCGTAGACGGCGTCGTAGTCATAGATGCTGGGGTCGATGGTTTGGGCGGAGCGGGCGTGTTTGGAGGTTGTGTGGTTTGTGGAGAGGTCGCCGAATTGGGATATCTTTGACGATTTTGAGAGCGGTCTGTTGGGGGATTTGCCATTGCTGGGTTTGGTTGTGGGGTTGGAGTAAGCTGTCGTTGCTTGGAGACCGCCTATGGTTGTGACTGCTTCGGCGTTGTCTTGGTCGTCTGGACCATCTTCGGGGCCGGAGTCGTCGTCGAAGATGGTCTTTCGCTTGGCTGGTGGGGGGCGAGCGGGTATTGAGGGTGCCTTCTTTGTGAGATTGAGACCGTAGGATAGTTTGGACATGTTATCTGCTGTTGGATATTGATGAAGATCTGTACAAGGAGAGAAAGTGACGCTATCCTTGTTCCGCAAGCGAGCGGGAAAATCCAACCCCTCTACTTATCCAATCCATCCTCTACACACTTGACACTGCTAGTAGTATCATGATTTGTTCTTTGCATATCTAACCCTTCATCATGGCCTCACCCACCACCTCTCCACCTCCTACAGACCCACCCCCCAAACCCTTCCGCTTCAAACGCAAACGCCCCACATCCCCTTCCCTCCCTGACACCGCCCCCAACAAGCGCCACCGCACTCACTCCTCCGACGATTCCCCCCACCACCGTCATCATCACCGCCACCACCACCACCGCTCCCGCCGCCACCTATCCTCCCCTCCCCCCTCCCCGCACCTCGACCCCGACACCGCCTTCCGCGAATCCCTCTTCGACGCCCTCGCCGACGACGAAGGCGCCGCCTTCTGGGAATCCGTCTACGGCCAGCCCATCCACACCTACAGCCCCTACAAGCCCACTCCCACGTCCTCCACTCCCAATCCGGAGCAGGACAGCCTGCAGCGCATGACCGACGAGGAGTATACGGCATATGTGCGCGCGAAGATGTGGGAGAAGAGCCATGGGTATGTGGTTGAGGAGAGGCGACGGAGGGAGGAGGAGAGGGTGGGGAGGAGGAAGCGGGAGGGGGAGGCGAGGGAGTGGGAGAGGGGGGTGGAGGAGGCGTTGAGGAGGGGGGAGGAGAGGAGGAGGAAGGGGAGGTGGAAGGGGCTGTGGGAGGGGTATTTGCGGGGGTGGGAGAGATTTGTTGGTGGTGGTGGTGAGGAGGAGAGTGGGAAGGCGATGAAGGATAGGATTCCGTGGCCGGTGGAGGGAGGAAGGTTGGAGGATATAGGTAAGGAGGATGTGGAGACGTTTTTCAAACATGCACCTGGGCAATTGGGGGATGTGCTAAGACGGGAGAGAGTGAGGTGGCATCCAGATAAGATGTTGCAGAGGGCCGGGGGGTTGGGGGTTGATGAAGGGGCTATGAGGGGTGTTACGGCGGTTTTTCAGGTTGTGGATGGGTTGTGGTCAGAAAGCAAGACAGATGGGTTAAGAAAGCCATGATGGAGAGCATACATAGACTGGTACTCTCGGCACTAATGGAACTATGACAGTGTCCCACCACCCTCAGAACACTGGATTATCATGTAACATCGGACTCTCACAGCCAACCCCTTGGCGTGGGAACATGGAAAATGGAAACATAACGGCCTAGCTAAATGTAAGCCTCCTATCCTTCATGATCTGGAACATGATCTGGAGGCATGCTGATACACGCCTCATGCGCCGAATTAAAACTCCAATTGCTGTGCCGTTCCACGTCTGGTTCGTGTACATGAAGCTGTTGGACTTTGCTGGAATGTGACGAGTAGCTCGGATAAAAACAGGCAGATCCGAGAAGAACGATTCGAACGGTGAGATGATTAGTAGCACCCAGCGTATTGCTGGCGTGAAAAGTGGAAAGTAATAACGACATGCGTTGTGAAATTAGTTCTGAATTGGACAATCGTGTCGGGCGGAGTGCAGGGATTCCTTGTCATCTGAATGCCGTTGCTCAATAGATGGCTTCCCAGTGCCTTCCTTTCGTCTCGTAATCATTCGTCATCATTTGGCATTAGAGATTCAGGGTGAAAGAGCTTTGGGATAGGTGCTCAAAAGTCTTTGAATAGATGCCCATGCCTGCGCCACAGTCAACAATCAGTAAGACGAAACATCCAAAGCAAGCTTACGGATCTGGCCCTTTCTCTCCGTACACTTCTGTCTCTTCCGGGTACTTGTCGAATTGGCTCGCATCTCCAATGCCTCCTTGAACCGGAGGTACGTATGGGGCGTCGATGTCCTTTCTTGCTAAGCGATCCCATGTCACTTCAGTGAACCATGCATGCTGCATGACATCCTTCGAACCTCCGTGAAGGTTTCCCAGTCTCTTAGTTAAGTCCGGAGTGATAAGACGCTGAAGCAGGTCCTGAGCATCAGGATGGATATAGGGCGGATACTTGACTCGGCCTCTGAGGATATTCTCGTAAATCTTCATTGGAGAACCACCGTCCCAGAACGGTGTGAAGCCGCAGAGCATTTCGAAGATCAAAATCCCAAGCGACCACCTATTTTTTCAGTGAACTTGACTTACAGGGAAGAAGAAATCGAAGCACTTACCAGTCTACTGATTTGTTGTAACCCTTAGAATTCACGACTTCGGGTGCTAGATAATCTGGTGTTCCGCACAGCGTCCACGTGATGTCAGGCACCTCTTTTGCAAACCCAAAGTCGGTGATCTTCAAATGACCGTGTCTGTCCAACAAGAGATTCTCCGGCTTGAGATCTCGGTAGATAATGTGCATAGAATGCAAGTAGTCAAGCGCCAGAGTGACTTCCGCCGCGTAGAATTTGGCTACAGGGTTTGGAAATCTCTTTTCCGCGAGTGAGTCCATATACTCGAAAATAGTATAAAACTGACGGTAGTAGTATTGAAAACTAATGTCACTAACCTGTGACTTGCGCAGGAGACTGAAAAGCTCTCCACCCTCCACGAAATCCATGACCATATAGAGATTTTTAGAGTCTTGAAATGTTCCCCACAGCGTGACTAGAAATGCATGCTTAACCTTTTGGAGCATCCTTCGCTCGTCATTCGTGTGTTCCACCTGCTTCATTCTGACTACCTGCGCCTTCTTGAGTACTTTTATAGCGTAAAACCGTTGGTTGTGGTTAGACTGCACTAAGTGGACTCTTCCGAAGCTCCCAGTGCCCAAAGTCCGCTGCAGAGTAAAATCTGTCAGTGAATACTTGCCTTTAGTGGTACGCAACTGAGGGGCCGTGTTTGCCAGCTGCGAGGCCATTTGTGTTGTTGGCAAGCTCGATCCGTTGCCTTGATTCTCCATTTTTGGTGGGTTCGAAAAGTCGTTCTGGGAGGAATCGACCTGGTGCTTTGCTCCAAGCGCGTTCTGTTCTTCCGACTGGTTGGCTAGTGTATCATGGTCAGGGTTTCTCAGTGTTGATGGCGCGGGTTGCTGATGAGCTACTCCTGACGAAGGTGGTCGCTGTCCCCCTTTAGAAGAGCCGTTTTGGGATTGCGATGACAAGGTGTGAGAAGATGCGGATGCAATCGACTCGTGAAAGCCGCCAGGCGACGTAGGCGTTAGTGGAGAATTGCTAATTACGGAAGCCGGGGAGTTGGGGTCTCCGTGCCCCGAGTCCTTGGTCTTCTTTTTCTTCAGAAACCCTAACGTCGGCATCAGAACTCTGGTGAAGCTTGAGTGACGGCAAGGTAACAGGAGGACAGGGATTGCGGCTCTAGGTACAGAATGGTAGGGGTGTCTGTTGCACGGCAGTAAGGAGTAGTGCGAGGTTATGCGATGTAGAGAAGTCTATTGCTTCTCGGATGTACGTGTCGGTCGTGAGTATCTTGGTGTTTGAAGCAGATGCCCTTGACGAGACTGTTGATCCAGCGTTTTGATTGGCAAGCTTGTGCGGGAGCGGAAGCCCTTGCAAAGCCACGATCAACCGTGTGAACTATTAAAACCATGCATGTCAGTTCTATACACGATCAACCAGAGACAAGGGGGATTTTGAAGACGTTACAGACAATTGATATTGAGTGAGGACTAGCTAGTAGGTGGGGGAAGACGAATGCAGGACAGCTTGCACAGGTAAAGCTTCGAGAGCTCCTCCTGGCGGCGAAGGGGAGCGTCAATGGTCGCACTGCGCATGTAAAGAATCCGTTAGTCGCGGTAGTCAAGTTGGAACTAAATAAGCGTGATGAGGTATGCATTTCGGGTCGGCCGTACTTTGATGCGGTCTAGGAATTCCAACGTCAGTCCTTATCTTCGTCCCACAAGAATTAATACAAGAAAAGCTCCAACTTTTAATGGCTATGGACAGTGAGCGAGGACGCCAGATCTCTCCTTGGGACAAGAGACATGGATCTACTATCGTGAACGAAGTATCTAACAGGACTCTTTGAGAGCAGGCTCAGAGCAGGTCTGGAAGCGGGTCTCTAGTGTAAGTGGAAGGACTCATTGCGCCATAGAAAGAATGTGTGAATGTTCTGTCTGTCTGCATCGATCACAGTATATCAAGCAATAAACCCTGCCCGCTTCAGGACTATGATTTAAAGAAATTTACAGAAATGGCGATAGGACTGCAAAAGAGATTCTACCAAGAAGGACCGGCTGCCTCAATTAGGAAACCCCACATATCGCGACCATCACATCGATAGATTGAAAGCATCCAGCTCAGCACTTGTGTCAACGGTCCAACGATTCAAGGAGAAAGAATAACAGACATTGATGTCACGACAGTGCATCGAAATGCTCTGCTCGATCCACGCTGTTACAAGTCTTCGCTTTAGAAACCATGCAGACATCATTGCAAACACCGGTAAACAGTACATCCTCAATGCTTCATTCCAATATCGACACAAAAGGAAATCGTCCAATTACTTACTTGCAAAAGCTCAAAGCTTTGTCGACTGCTCCAACCACGCAGTGTAGTCAATGGCGTCTGTGCCTGGTATGGTGGGTAGCTCCAGCAGGAAGTTACTCCACGCAACTGCGTGGCGGATCCGATCCTCTTCTCTTGTTCGATCATTCGCGTCCCCCTCCTGGGCAGGGGGATCGCTGGGGGCAGTCGTTCTAGGTGCGGAGTTGGAAGCATTATTCGCTTCCACACTACTTAAGGATGTTAATACATTTCGACACCACGACAAGGAAGAATGAATGCTAACGGTTCTTGACTCTCCATTGCTTGGAAGGGGTAGTCGATGCAACCCGTACAGCCGCCATGGCCACATTGCATGCACACCAAAACCTGGAGGCTTGGATCACGATGGGCGGCATTTGGAAATCCACATTGGCAGCAGTACCGGATCCCGATTAGTTCATCCATTTCGTATGGCTTGATGATAGCTGATTGAGGCGATCGAGATGATCAGATGAACAAGAGGAAGAGCAGTTACGTGGTGAACTAAAGTTGAATGAAGAGATGTGTAAAGGTTGTCGAAACTCTGTGCATAGTCAAGAAACGTAAAATGGAAAGAAAAATTCGTGGTGAACCCGCTTCATGAGGTCTAGCTTTGCGATTGTACCCTATAGCATACGCGACCTAGACTATCGAGCTAGAGCTCACCTACACCCATGGTATCTTGTATGAACCCAAAGCCAAGCAACGCCCAAGAGCCGCCATCAATCCAAGATCCATGATCCTCGAAAGTCTATGGGTATCTTTACACAATTGGAATGTATCTCTGCTCAGCCTGCAGTCAACGCAAAACTTAAACTCAGAATGCCCATCCCAAGGAAAGCGAAAGTAATGCACATGTTACGATTATGTGTCAAGCCCAAACTCTCAGAGAACAATTGCAGTGCAACGCTTGCCATGATGCCTGCCGTGACAGCAAACATGCAACCGTAGACAGTCTCACCAGGCCTCATGTCACCTTTCCGCGCTAGCCTGAACCACAAGGCCGCAGCACCGGCGCCTAATGGTTGACTAATGCCACCTAGCAGTGAGCTCCAGAACGTTGCTTTCCATCTGCTGCCTATGGCAAGGTATAACGGAAGAGCCATGGCGAAACCCTCAGTAATGTTGTGGATGAAGAGAGCTACAAACACAGTGAATCCTAGTGTTGGGTTCGCGTGGTTTGTGGCGTAGGTTATAAAGCCCTCGGGAAGCTTATGCAAAGCGATGGCAATGGAAGTCTGAAGCCCGATTGACATGAAGGCATTGGTAGGGACGTGGTGATGATGGGCTTGGGAAGGGTCATTTGGCGCATTGCCTTCCGAACCGGAGGAGAAGCCACGCTTACGGCTTCCTTCAAGGTCATCATAATAATGTCCAGGCCTAGGCTGGTAGGAGAGGCGCCTTGGATTACCTTCCCTACCACGAACGACGCCGTTAGAGGATGCCTCCGATATTCTGGTATCGGACCGTCTGGGATTTGGTACACTTGGAGAAATCGGAGAAGACTCCTCGTTAAGGCCTTCGAGTGGTCTTTGTATGGCATGAGAATAGGGCGTAGTTGCAGTACGAAGAAGAGAGTTCCGACGCGGTGGTGGAGGAAATGACGATCCACCAAAGACCCTAGTCGGGCTACGATTGATAGCCTTCAGACATTCCTGCCCGCATGGATCGCCATAACCATAACAAGGGCCACTTTCGTCGCATGAGGATTTTGCCCCGGACACAAGTGTCGATACCCGAGCCGTTAGGCGAGTTTGTAGGGTAGGTCTTCGAGTCAAAGGAGGAGTAACTTCGACTGTTTCCGATCTTGACCTTGGTCCAAGGTTTGGTTTCAAGTCTGGGTATTCTCGAGAAAGTAAAGGGGTGTCCTCTGAGAAGGATTCGTTTCGTTGGTGGGAGTGCCCATTCTGACGCTCAAGCGAGTGCTCATGGACTTCACTTTCCTCATGGTCTTCGTGCGTATGATCGCAATCAACCACGTGAGAAGGAATATAGTGATGCAGGAGGCGGGAAACAGCCTGGATACCAACGACACCGCCAATGAAACACCCAGTGGTAGCGTAAGCCGCTGCTTGAGGAGATAGGCCGCCCTGTGTGAGGTAGTCTTTTGCTGAAGGTAAAATGCTGTACAAGGACGAGAACAGCTAAGCACCAGTATCGGTTAGCGGGGTCCAACGTCGATATAAAGACGGACTCACCATGACACCAAAGCTAAGACTAAGTGAAGATGACAGAAAGACATTGCTGTCTTGAATCCTGAAGTTGCTTTTCCCAGGGATGTGTCGCACTATTAGGTCCACACAGATGATGCTCGAACCCACTACACAAGCTGAGAAAAGAGTTAGACTTGTAGCCTGTTTCCCGCAAACCTTGGAGACCCACCTATGCCACTCACACAGGACATGATCCATCCTCTGGTGTCATTGTCGAGGACCATCTTGAGGCTCCCCGCAGCTACCCCGCGACGTTCGGGTACTTGAAAGGATCAGTACCACCACACAAAAGGAAGCAGGAGCAGCATATGTACCTTAGGACAGGCTAGGTGCAGGTGAAAGTATGCATTGAGTAGGGAGCAAGTGTGCAACGAAGGACATACAGGATGACATAAGAAAATGATGAGGCCTTGACGGATAATGACGTACCAGCGCACCAGTGTTCCTTAGCGCTGTATGTAACCTGTAAGGTACTGTACGGTACCTCGACGTATTCAATTCGTCTCGTCTTTAACGTACGCACCCGTTCGCAGAAAACTCCTCGCTGCTCTCGAAACTACCAATTCCAGAGATACTCATGTGTTTCCTCTTTACGTTGGGGGAACGTCTGTGTGAGAAAGAGCTCGACTGAAGCTTTCATCCGACAAAGCCTTGACAATGAGAATATCAGGTGTACATTCCCAGCACTTACTGAGACTTTGCCCAACAACTGGGTCAACACAAGGCTTAGATTTTTCAAAGTAATTTCACTTGTGGCGGTTTATTGCATTCCAAAACGGGCCTCGACAAGTGCAATTTTGCCTTTCTTGATAGCACCTTTTGATTTGGGTCATCGCAAATCCTCTTGGTGTGTCTCACGTTGCCTTCTACTTTCTCTAAATCTGCTTTCTCGCGATATGAAAGTCTGAGTCATTTCTATAAAAGGAGGGCTCACGGCTGGAATTCTTTTCTCAACCAACTTCAATTGTTGCACAGCGCCAAGTGTGTGTGCTCGATATCGGAATAGGACTATTGTTGTACCATATTTGTCTTGTCGCTTGTAGGAGAAATACTACTTATAGCCCGGCTCACTTGCGAAAAATTCTCCCTTAACCTCCTGTGCTGTATAGTATCACTTGACTAGGGGGTTCTACAGACAATGCGACTAACTTCAATCCTACCTCCTCCTCGTGTTCTTCTTCTCCTCTTTCTAGCCGTGGACTTGACTGCATGCTTCCCTGTAGAAACATCACCACTACCAGCATTGTCCTTAAACAAGCGCAACGCTGTAAGCTGCTCCTATCATGAAGGTTTCTCGGACTTTGGTTAATGAAAACAGATATTGACTTGTCCTGGCAGCTCACGAAGCTGTGTAAGGCAACGGGTTGTGATTGTCTACCATCTGGTCAAGTGGCATGCTTGCGATACCTTGCCCCTTTCTTTCCCTACTACACGCGGGAATGCTCCCTTGAGTGGTGCTACTGCTTCGAAAACAAAGAAAATATGACACCCATCCAAACTAATCCATCTCACCCAAATGTTGCCGCCAGCAACCGAGCACCGGCTAACGTTGTGCATGCACCACCAATGGCTCATCATAGAAAAAAACAACCGCCAGAAGCCCCTTGTGCCGGCCGGAACGACTGCGCTGGCGAGAATCACGTCTGTAAAGTACCTAGTTCAGCGCTCCGCCAAACGCAATCCCAGCCTGGTACCTGTACGTGGCTTGCCAACGTCGCAGCGGCGGCGGTAGCATCATCTGCCATAGGGGCCCAGTGCCAGCGAGGCCGATGTCTTGCTGAGTCTAACAGCACGCTCTCGGCCAGTGGATTGAGCCCAATCCTGCCAACTCGCCAACTCCGCAACTCACCGTTGATACTAAGGATGCCTTTGCATGCGCCTGCAACTGCACCTACGTCTCCCGTTCGTGCTGTTCTACAACCGACGGAAATGTATACGAGGAGGCGATTAATAAGGTATCGGAAGTAGCAGCACCGCCTGGATCATTCTGCAATTCCACGACGGGGGATATCCAGGATGTGGTGAATTGGGTGAGTGGGATTAACAATACAGTGTTCAGCCACGGCCTCTGGAGCCCTTGAGCTCAAGAGTCCACTTGTTAGGAACGTAATTGACATTTAGAAGTCTATCCTCTATATCTTACATCTAACGCCATTATACGATCCACCTACAACTCGAGGTCCGGTGGAAGTCTAATTTTATCGGAGATGTTCCAAATCAGACAAGGGTATTCAGATGGGTTGTGAGGAGTTGGCTTTTTCTTCGAGCCGCTGCTAAAGCAACACTGATCTGTAAGTCTTGCGTTTGCTGCGTCTATTAGGACTTGTGAAGGCAGCAGTAGACGGTAGTTTTTAGAAGAAGATGGCCCAAGGACATTTCGCTTTTGATCGCTGGAAATCTTCGAATACCATTGAAATCCACGGGCTTGTCTAGCGGTGCATAGAGAGCACAATCAGCTCCAAGCACGGTTATCTCTTCTTCTTTCTTTCCTCTGAATCCACAAGCGCTCTGAATATGCTTTCCTGGTTTGACTTGGTGTCACGTCTCGAACATTATTTTCTGTCATACTCTCACACGTCACATCCCAAACACTCAACAAGTTTCAATCGCTCATCCGCAGACCACTCAACAGTCCGATGGGGGCAAGCTTATCCCGCGCAGACGCCAATTCCGTCCGCAAGACCCGCCCATCTGCGAGGGCACACAAGCAAAAAGCTTCCTTTGATTGCACGTTCGACCTACCGCCTCTCGCTCCCCCAGCCCTACCACCATCAGTCGGTACAGCTACCTATTGCAAATCGTTCCAGCACGAGAGCTGTCCTTAACACCTGCCATGGAATCGCTTTCGCTACTCTCGCGACGACAGGACCACCTCACCCCTAAGATAAACCTCGCAATCATCACCATCAACCCCTGCTCCTCCTACCCTAACACCGCAAAAAAGCCTCTCTTAAAGCCCTACCGCCCCCCTTTCCGTTCCCCTCTAGAAAACCCCCTTAGCCATTACCAAAAACACACCCGTCCCCAACACCACCTGCACCCTCTTTCTCCTTCCCCTTCCAAACCCCTCTACGCCATCGAAACCGCCAGCAACGAGCGCCGGCCCTGGATCCCATTTTACCAGCGTCGACTATCCGCCGTGCACGGTGTGGTGGCAAGGGGGCGGAAGGGGATGGGAGAAGGGCGTGATGGATGGGTGTTGCCGGGCGGGTTGGTGGGGGATTAGAGTTGGGAGGGGGTTTGGGTGGTGGGGAGACAGGAGGTGGGGAGGTGGATGGTGGGAAGGGAGGATTGTTGTTTAACAATTCGGAAGCCATTGGAGTGATGGCGGGGAGGGGATGTTGGACCCTAACAGGGCACGGTTGAAAAAAATATCCGTTGACAGACTGACTAGACTAGCCCCCCAATTAAGATATATACAAACCCCTTAACACCAAAAACCCGCCCATCCACACACACACACACACACACCTATTACCCCCAAAACCTCAAAGCCTCAAACCTCCAACCCCATCCCCCTTCCAACCCCTCACCTCACTTCGGACAAGTCCCCGCACACTCCCCCAACCCACACGCGCCCCCAACAACCTTACACCCCACATTCCCCAGAAACACCAAATTGTTAAACTCCGAGTACGCCTTTTCGATGAGAAAAGACCCCTTTTGCACAAACACAAAGTCGATGCCCGCAATCGGCGTGGGGTCCATGCGCAAGTACCAGCGGAAGGTGAAGGAGTCGCAGCCGTGGTCGGTGGCGACGACGTCGAATTTGGTAGGGCCTTGGGCGGTGCTGGCGGTTTGGCCGGCGATGAAGGTGGCTTTGGTGGCGTATTGGGGGGTTGAGATCTATTTAGGGGATGTGGTTGGTTGGGTAGGGATGGAAAGAGGGGATGGAAAGAGGGAGAGAAAGGTGGAGGGGGGGGATGTACGTACTGGAGGAGGTCGGTTAGGCGTGATAGCGTTGGTGCTTTCGGAGAAGAGATGGAAGTCGTCGGTGACGCTCTTGGCGGCGAGGGCAGGGTCGAGCTTTTCGAAGAAGCTGATCCAGCGGTGGAGGAGCGTGTTGGCGTCGTGGTCGTTTAAGCAGCCGTGTCGTTCACGGTGGTTGTCTTCGTGGTCGTCGTCATGGTCGTTTGGGTGTGGAGATGCGATGACGGTGGTGAGAAGGGCGAGGAGGATAGAGAGGAACAGGATTGGGCTGCGCATCTTGGCGGGTATGCTGGGTGCTTTGCAAAGAGTTTCGTTTGGTGTAGGGGAAAATAATCAGAAGAGAAAGGATTGAGCGGAAAAAGGCACGTTTTATAGATCAACAAGATGTGGGTTTCGATTGATGGAGAAACGCCAAAAATATGCTGGAAACTAGCATATCTTAGTCAAAAGTAAGAGAACGAACTGAAGTCATCAAAGCCTGAAAAGGGCACTCGTGCTGTAAGTCTTCAGACGAGATCACCAAGTAGCCAGTGAGAGAGGTTTGCGAGAATTGGTGGCCCGGCCTGGACCAGAAACTGTGGCCAAATACGATAGCACCTAAAACGCAAGAAGATGACTTGCTGGGGAAAACTCCGAAAGAAAAATCTACCAACGTAGCAACAGGAGAGATGAGAGGAGCAAAGGTATTGCCAAGAGGACCTCAAACTTGCCGCCGCCGGTAAGGCTTCAAGCCTCCGAACAGCTCTACTTCGCATCTACCTCCAGTATTCCCGGCAACACTGTCCACATCGATTCATTAGATTAGATCCGTCAAGGTCAATGCTGTACGTAGTAAACCGGTCTACCGATCCCAAGCGAAGCCATGATGCCAAGATCAAGGGCGTCCATAAACCCTTCGTCAGCGTTCGCCTTGTAGGGTTGAGCTGTATGCTAGCGACCAGAAGACGGTATGGGATTAAGGTAGGACAACGACAAGATCAGTAGTGGGTTGAGTATTTAGCAAGCTGCGCGCAGAAAACACCAGAAATCAGAGATCGTTCGTTTAAGCGCACTAGGAGCTAACGAGCTTGGACCTTCTTCAGCCAGGCCCCGCTTTAACAGGGCTGGCGCCACTGCTCGCTAAAGACGAACCCCAAGTCATTTAGGGTTTCCCGGTTTCTCATTGCATCTCATAGTGTGCTGTCTCGCAGGTTTGGCAAACGAGTGAAAAAGAAGAATGGAATCAATACCAGCTACTAGAAGAGCCGCTATCCTCATCATCTTGGCAAATCCTCTAGCGATTCCAATGTTCGATTCTGCCATTCCTCCAACTCTTTAGTGACCATTACCTGAACACTACCAATCAGCGCTTCCACCGGAAACGTGGAGAAGGGGCTTACCAGATTTCAAGCCCGAATCCAATCCCTCCCCGTAGAAGTATGGATCCACGTCTGGCCTCCAGCTTTGATGGCCCAATTAACGCTGTCTACACATTTCCTGAAGTTGAGTCCGTGTTCAGCATCGTGCCGATCATTATGGTCTCTCCCGTCACCAGTCAGAATTATAAGATATGCATGCTAGCGCACATATACATTAGTTTCTGCATCTGAAAACGTCTCGCTCAAGGAACAAGCAAACTTGGTAAACCAATCTGTCTAGATAGAGGAAGACTTACGATCATCTCGTGCAACAACACATCCACCACATCCTTCAACGTTCTCCTCGCATCTAATAAACACATGTTCCCATTGAGAGCAATATGCACCCTCTGCCCCCTTCCCTTGTGCCAACCACTCAGACCATAAGTCACTGCAGGTATCGTTTTCATTCCAGGAGTGCTGTCCTCAGTCTTCCAACCCATGGAGACGTTTCGACAGAGTATACGCCCAAAAAGAGCGACGTCCAGGTCATGGAAGATCTTGAAGATCACGTCCGCAGACCATCTCCCTGAGATTTGAAGTCGGCCTAGATATTTCGTGAGACGACTCAAGGCAGAGCGCCGACGGCGAGAAACGGTTTTACCGGGGCCGTAAAGGGATTGAAGCTGGCGAACAGCGGCTTCGACAGTGATGTAATTGATGGGTTTCGAGAAGATGGACTCGCTATATTCAAGCATGCAGATGAATCGGGGATTGCTGGGGTAGTCGGTCCCTCTATAAGCATCCGGAAAGATCGATATCGAGTCAAACCGAGCCTGGGATTGGGAGGTACTCGGCAGAGCCTGGTAAGGTTGCCGGTGAGTCGCGGTTTCCTGATTCTGCGGCTGAGGTTGGCCAGAAGGAATTGGGGGAACGACGTCAGGTGCTTGTTGCGAAGCCATACTTGCGAATTATGAAAGGCTGGTAAAAATTCGAAAACGCAGGGGTATGATGCAGGTGAAACTGTGACATTGATGGAATCTGAACTGTTACTGAGGAAAGAGACAGAAGGTAATATACCCCACAAGCTCGAGAAGGGAAGGATGCTGTGAATCAAATTCAACCATGGACCACATGAAACAAGGCAGCATTTGTGAAGCCCCGGAAGCAAATGAAGATAAAGCGAGCGAACTTTTCCGTCAGAGAATTCACATGCAGCAATGAATATAGTATACCGCTCAATTCACATTTCCCTTCAGAACCTTGACGACCTGTTCGAACTCCTGTACATCGTCCACCCAACGTACCCACCTACAACCACGATGAGGAATATTACAATCTTCAGAAAGAACCAACTCCAGCCCCCACTCCCACTCGGTTGACCACTACTCGTACTGTATCCCTTGCCTTTATTCCTTCCTGGTTTATTTGCTTCATGCTTCTGGCCCTCCGTATATTGTCGGGTAGCATATCTGTTTGTCGTAGTTACCGAGATTATATCGTGGTTGTCACTGAGCTCGCCAGTTTCGGAGCTGAATCCGAGGTAGCAAATTCCTGGTAATGTGATGGGGCCGGTCGTAAAGCATTCAGTCCACTCGTCCACATTCTTGTATTGTAATTCGACTTTGAGGGACTGATCCTGGATGAAGGTTACTCGCATCTTTGTTGCGATACCTGCGTTTCGTAGGCCTCGTGCCTAGTTCTTTGTCAGTAATCTGGGCCATACTGAATTTCCTCCCCCAATTCATTCAGCGCCGTACCGAACATCCTGCGAGCTCATTGTCCTTGCCGTCATGATCCTTGTCGTATGATACAGACGCATTTCCGACCATTGCCATCACATAGGGAAATACAACGCCGGGGCGTTGATTCTTGTACGTATCAATGAAGATACCCAACCCCTCGAAATAATCGGCGTGGCCAAAAACCGTGCCAGGACTAGCCCGTTGTTTCGTAAGCCACATTGCCATACCGTCTCCATGGAGGGTACCGCGGCCATTAATCTTAAATTCAACTTCCATCTATTGAGAGGTTTAGCAATGCCTTCCGGGGAGCTGAAGGCCGGATTATTGACCTCCCAGTTTGTTGCCGTTAGGGGCAAACGAGAGAAAAGCCAGCCCTCTTGAGACGGCCGATCTGATGTAAGACGTATATACCTGGGTGGAAGCTGTTAAAACCAGAAATTGTCGAAAGGGTTATGGGAGCTGTACTGATCTGTCCGTACTATTGTGTCTCCCCCATATTCGAAGTATCGACTTTGCATATCTGAATCTAGATATGGCTATTCCACATCCTGTCAGCCCCTGTTCTCTCCTCAAACGCCCGCTTTCCCTCGTCAAGCACATGGATCGATTCCTGGCAATGGTCACTGACTGGTGCTATACTGTGTGACCGCAACTGAAAGTAGCTATCAGCTTTGTGTCTAGCAACGTCTACTTCGTAATCACTCACGGGTACACTCCTAAACTCGTCCGCCTGGATAGCGGCATATGCGCCAAAGGATCCTGCCAAAAGCCATAGCACCGATGCCGGCCATGGCAGTCGCATTGCGGAGGTCAAGACACGCTGCAGATGAACAACGAGTAGATTGTATTGCTAGGCCTCCCCAAAAGCCACCTTGAACGTAGAGACTCAAAACAACAGTTGACGGTTGTGCGGATATGGAGCAGATCGCGTGCAGAGAGCTGTCCTTGTCTCAGGCCTCGGAAAAGGTTTGGCCGACACGCCGACATGTACGGCAGACCATATCGTGCAAACTGAAATAACTCGGATCTCAGATATCGAACGTCGAACGTCAGGCGGGCGAAGCCGTGAACCCACCTCAAAGATGTTAACCTGATGTTCATCGCAGTTAGTTAATGTAAATTGTAGTATAATCTTTAGGTCAATCTACACAGTTTCTACATGCTCACCACCCTACCCACCACCCTACTCACCACCATACATGCTCACCATCCTACTCACCACCCTGCTCACCACCCTACATGCTCACCACCCTACTCGTCACCCTACATGTTCACCACCCTACCTCTCGCCTACCTACATGTTCAGCTACCAACTCAGCTACCTACTTGTTCGCCTACTCACCAGCCTATTCGCTTCAAAACATGCTTCAAAACATGCTTCATGCAACGCGTTTGAATACGCGTCATTCGCTTCATAGCCTACTCGATAGTATGCTTCATACATGCTTCATAGCACATGCTAATTAGCTCAATAGAAAGCACTCTTCATGACTCGATACCAAACTTCCTACCAAACTTCCTATCAAACTCCCTATCAAAACTTCCTATCAAACTCTCTATCAAAACTCTCTATCAAACTCCCTATCAAACTCTCTATCAAACTCCCTATCAAACTCCCTATCAAAACTTTCTATCAAACACTCTTCATGACTTTCTTTATGAATTTCTACCAAACACTCTGTTAGGTGAGTATGTAGAGTGACAAGTAGATAGAAAGTCATGTAGAAAGCATTGTTTGAAGCACTGTTTGACGTGTGTTATGCGCTCGATCGACGCGTAATTTGAAGCATGTAGAGAGTTTGATAGAAAGTCATGAGAGTCATGAAATGTTTGATAGAGAGTTTGGTAGAGAGTTTTGATAGAGAGTTTGATAGGGAGTTTGATAGGGAGTTTGGTAGGGAGTTTGGTATCGAGCCATGAAGGATGCTTTCTATTGAGCTAATTAGCATGTGCTATGAAGCATGTATGAAGCATACTATCGAGTAGGCTATGAAGCGAATGACGCGTATTCAAACGCGTTGCATGAAGCATGTTTTGAAGCATGTTTTGAAGCGAATAGGCTGGTGAGTAGGCGAACAAGTAGGTAGCTGAGTTGGTAGCTGAACATGTAGGTAGGCGAGAGGTAGGGTGGTGAACATGTAGGGTGGTGAGCAGGGTGGTGAGCATGTAGGGTGATGAGTCGGATGATGAGTAGTGGTGAGCATGTAGGAACTGTATAGATTGATCTAAAGATTATACTAAAATTTACATTAACCAACTACGATGAACATCAGGTTAACATCAGCTTCGCTCGCCTGACGTTTGACGTTCGACGTTCGACGTTCGACATCTGAGATCCGAGTTATTTCAGTTTGCACGATACGGTCTGCCGTAGACATGAAAATGCCGGCATCATTGAAACGCCCAATAGAAGTCAATAATTGCCATTCGGACCACAAACTTAGCCTCATGACCAGGGACTGATCGAATTTCAATACTTCAGCTACCCAAGACTCGACTACAGCTCCACGTTGGGTTCCAGGTTCCACAACTGATCCGATATCCCTCCGCCTCGCCTCGGCAAGAATTCACAAACATGGACTCCATACACAACAACATGGCCTTCGGCCCCTCCTCCTCCTCCGACCCCAAAGCCGCCATCATGAATCAGATAAAACAAGAAGCCGCTGTCAACAATGCCCGCCAACTAATAGCTGTACATCCCCCCCGAGTCTCCCTCCCCCTGACCAAGCTCGAACCCAGCAAACCTTCCGACTCTCGCTGACGCTCGCGCAGAAACTTAACATGCACTGCTTCGATAAATGCATCCCGTCCCCCGGAAGCTCCCTCTCGAAAAAGGAAGAAACGTGTTTCACGCAATGCATGGAGAAATACATGGCGACGTGGAATACGGTTTCGAGACAGTATGTTAGTCGGATACAGAAAGCGCAGGGGGGAGGTGATGTGGGCATGGGGGCGTTTGACATTTAAGAACAGAGTGATATGATTCGGAACGGAGGTGCGGGATTGAGGTACAATATGCGGGGGATGAGTATGGGAATTGAGTAGGGAAAATGTATTATGCATGGGGGTGGGCCCGGGCATGTGCGGGCTATACGCAAGGATGCGCTGCATCGCAAGAATATCGGTAATGAACTGTTAGATGGGCATTGTATAGATTATAGACACGGATGGAGGATCTATCTGCTGGAAATCTAGATCGAGCGATACTCCCACAGGCAACTAAAAATCACAAAACGTGCCGCTATGCAAACCAGGCCAGCGCCAACAATGCTTCCTCTTCAGACTCTTATTACGCCTCCTTCACCGGGGGCTGGGCAAACCCGTCCTCGGAGGTGGTGGGCCCATTAAATTCTTTTGCCTCTCCGCGTACTCTCTCACCAGGATTGAGCACTTAATCTCCTCACACAACTTCCTCCTCCTCTGCAACGGTAACTTACTCGCGAACTCCAGCCCACTAGCCCGCTCGATCGCCTCGATCGGCACTTCAAAATCAGTCAACGGCTTATCGCTATGTATCGGTGCATTAGGCAGCACGAAAGCGGCTAGGCTCACGTCCCCACCCGTCTTGCCATCTTCAGCGAAGATTACTTTGTAGAAGTGTGTGGGAACGGCGACATTGGGGGGTTGGCCGATAACTTCGTAGGAGACACGCCATTTGCCGTCCGAGGGGTCTTTTCGAGGGAGGTAGAGAGGACCGGTAACGATGCGAACGGAGGGGTAATTATTGGTCAGACGACGGCAGAAATCCTCGAGGTGCGCCCAGTAGTCTCTGTTGAAGCCATCACCGACCTGCGGGCACATGTTGCTCAGTAAAAATGTCTGATCCAAAGCCTCTTGACTCCATTTTGCGTCTGCTGCAGGGACTTGGTGGCCCCTATCGTAGCCCGAGCGGAAGTAGTCGTGAAGCTTTGCTCGAAACTTCGCGGGGATGGTTTCGTCTTCAACGAAATAGGAGTGTTTCCGGTCGCCATTGTTGGCCAATAGAGAAGCAGGTGTTATGTGTTCTGCAACCCACGCTGGATTGCGAGTTCTTCGGTCAAACGCCGAAGTTGTTGACAGAGTGGGACGAAGATCTGATATAGGACCAGGGAAGCCATATTGGAATAGCCCAGAAGGGTTAACGGGCGTGATCAAGTCTTTCCTCGACAGAGGTACTGGGAACGGTGCAGCTGGTTTTGTAGGCGTCGGTACGGTAGTAGTCGAGGTTGGCGGGAGTGTAGGAACATTACGGTCTCGACGAGATGAGAAAAATGCAGCAGAAGCTGCTGCGCCTGTAGCAGCAGATACTCCTGCTATGATGGCTAGGGTAGTCTTTGACATCTTGAGCACTGGAACATGAGGATGAGAGAAAGGAGAAGAGAGAACATCAGTAATTTATGGGGTCTTCTCTTGCTCAAGGCAAGCACTCATCAGGTGGACGCAGGTGGACGACGCGCCGTTTGTTCACGAGACGAGTCTCCCAGAACCAATCAAACCCGTGAAAAGAGCCACTGATGATACTACGCTAGAACCGGCTAGATGCTTTCTTATCGATAACAATCTTCAATAGGCTATCGTACTTGCATGCATTACCAAGGCTCATCGAAGATACAAGACTGAGAAAAAAGTAGAAAGAGTTTAATTTATTGAGGTAGGAAGATCGCAAGAGAGCTAGCTGTACACACTGGACAAGAACAATCTCGTCGTGAACAGCAGATCGATATTCCGCGTGAAAGCTAGTTCGTGACAACTTGGTCGAGGTTCGGTAAGTATCATGTAGCATAACGACACAACGACACGACTGCAAGACTACATATGCAGATGGATAGTGGTCTGATAAGCATCAGTGCAGACACTTTGACTTCGCTTCAGCGAGTGGGCCAATCCGGTTAAGCATAACCCACTTTTCTCTTACAGTAAGCATGGGAAGATGGGCCATATTGCAAACAGAGCAGGACATGAAGGACATGTTCACACTGACTGGGAGGAAGCATGAGAGCAGTCGAGAGATTGTGGAAAGGAACCTGGTACAGGCGGTACTACGCTGGGAACGGCTAGCTTCACTCTTATGGATAGGTAAGTAAGTCCTGCCATCAAGTGAAAATGTTATGATAGGAATCACGTTCAATAGCAAGCGCAACAGCAAATATCTTCTTCCACATTATATTACACTTGCAAGCCGATCGCCCTCCCTAGGCTCCCTAGGGCCCCATCTACTGGCCAGTCAACAGACTCCATCCTGTCAGCCCAGAGCAAATGAGAAGTCCTATGCAGAGGGTCAGCATTCCCACCAATTCCAGTCTGAACAGCCTCTCCAATCTCACCGAGTTCAGGACCCCAAAACCATGTCCCTATACTCCTCCCCCTGTTACTCGTATAACCCAAGGCGTACATCACTCTCGCTACACACCACGCAACCCCCAGCCCTGCACTCACGATTGGATACTTCAAGCCGCCTATCAGCAAGCCGGTCAAGAAAACAGGCTGATGCTCGAGGAAATTGGCATGCGAGCGCTGCGCACAGTTGAAGAGGTACTTGGCTCTGTCGTCTTTGGCTTCCGAGGCGCTGGCGTAGGCGTTGGGGTAGGGGACTTTGGCTGATGTACGGTACATGCCTACGTGAACGCTATGCCAGTGGGCGACGAAGGCGGAGAGTGTGGCAGAAAGGAGGACGTAGCTAGGGAAGAAGGGGAATTAGAAGGTTGTGATGGGGGATTGTAGGGAAGGGAGTGATACCCATATTCGGCGGGAACGGTGAGGGCGACGGCCGAGGACATGATGAGTTAGATTGAATGGAGTAGTTCGAATGAGCAACGTATGGAGGTTCTGCTGGACTTGCTTGCTAGATACAATGCTCTACAGACGTGCAGACTGGAGGGGACTCATAGCTAATAAACAGATCTAGAGAGTATTTACTTAGCGCGCCGGCTCGGAACCAGGCGCTTCCGCTCCACTTACAATTATAAATCCCCAGGATACCAGAGATGATCCGTCGGTCGAACTGAAGACACCGAACGCATAGTAGGCAACCGTTTGTTATGGCATCTGTACGGAGTAATGCCTTTCAAGTCAAAGCGATGGGTATATTACCACGTGATCGGATCGAAAATTGACGAGGTCCTGACTCGTGCGTAGAAGATTAGGACGGGAAGAACGATCTGATGTGGGTTTACTGTACGGTCCCTGAACCGAGCCGCTTATGCAGGTACGCGATGTGACAGGTATGTAATCAATCGTGGAAACAGATCTTGAGGGTCGTGTTCATTCTTGAACCGAGATGCCCTGGCCTCTATGAGAACTTTCCGCAACTCAAAGAATGGGTATGGAGTCTTATTCCTCATGGGAGACGTCCATGGCCCCCGAGGAGCTTGACGCAATGTTGATCACAATGCATACATGTCTTGGATCGCGGATTGGATGCATGTCGACGCACAAGACGTAGCAATGTGAGGATCCGCTTGAGAATTGATCGGACTGGAAAACAACAGCAGAGGTTATGGACATGAATGAACTCAAGCTTAGACTCGAAGTTGATAGTGCAGTGGTTCTCCCAGAGTCGAAATATTGTTTGGACGGGTTCGTCCATGTCCCATCCAGGTGCTTTCGATCATTCCAGGTAGCAGTTTCCGCTTTAGGTGCCATCCTGGAGCGTTAAGGTCGCATAGTCCCTAGAGGACTTGCGACGCTGCTACTTGACTTGAGGGGTTTATTGGAAATTCTGGCTTCTGCGTCTCTAACGCCTTGGAAGACATCTTACTGTTCTTGTATCGAGAACTTCCCGTTCTCAGTGTTGAATTGAATTTTATTGTTTTGAACATATTAGTTCAATGAGGAAATCTTTGCCCCTTATCTAGTTGTTCCAGTATCTCGACCCTATCTTTCCCATTCTCTATCCTCCATTCCGACAGTTGCCTTGTCTATCACCTTCTAGAGTACTCACCAACGCCCTCACAGATCACTTGTTATCGGCAGCTGCCCCTAAGACACACTGGTAATACTCGCATACAACGGACCCGCCCCGCTCACATTGCTACAGCTCATACTCCCATCCCCATTGTACACACACTTCAACGGCCCGGCCGAACCATGTATACCCCCAGTTGCCACGCTAGTAATGTTATCCAATGGCCCCGGCCCCGCTTGCTCAAGACTGAAACACAACATATCAGCTCACTTCGAGAGAAAACATACCCATCAAGACTTACTGATAAGCACTACTATACTCATGCCTAACCTGGAACTCAAAATTCGCAATATCCATGAACGTGTTGTCCGGAATGAGCACCGCAAACCCCGAACCACCCGTGCATTCCACCCAACCAAAAGGCGGACTCGCAATACTCGACCACGAAACCGCGCAGTCCGCCTCAAAAGAAGGACTCCCAATCGTATTCGGGTCCGCCACCGAAAACGTCACAGAATCAGTAAGATCCGTCGTCGACCCCAGCGCAGGCGAATACGTGCTCACAGGCGCCAGCTGCAGCGGTTTAAACGACAAGCTCGTGGTGACGGGGATAAGGATCGGCGAAGAGGCGGTGATGTGGCACCTCACGCCATCGAACGGCGCGCCTTCCACGCAAGTGAGATAATCCCCCGGCTCGCCTGCGGCGCCATTGCCGACGACGTAAACCCCGCCATAGGAACTTGTCTCGAGCGTGCTGGAGCTGTTGAGATACGTGTGCCGGACATCAAGCGTAAACGTCGCGAAATTATATGGCGCCTCGAATTTAAACGCCACGCTTGGGTCCGCGCAGGGGATGTACGCCTGCGGATAGTTGGCTGGGAGGTAGGTGGCGCTGCAGGTGGTGTTTGCAGCGGTGTTGGGATCCAGCAGGGTGAAGGAGATGGTGACGTTGGCGGGGGCGATGCCGCCGCCGGGAATGCCGGTGGGGCCGGGGCCTTGAATGTTCATGGTGGGGATTTGGAAGGGGGAGAGGGCGGTGGCGAGGGCGAGGGGGAGGGTCATGATGGGTATGAGGGAGCGCATTGTGGGATTTTCGACTTGGGTTAGGGGAGGTGAGAATATGAAGCTTGTGACGGGGAGAGAGAGAAGTGTAGAGACAGAAGATCAATAACGCAAAAAAAAAATTGCTCCAACATGCAGCTGATAGAACTTATATATATACCCCGAGCCCCTCAGCCCCCAGACCCACTTCTTCCTGCCTATCCCGACGTCGCACAAACGGCTGACGGGACGCGATACGAACCCCCCCCCCCCAACCAAACATCTTTGACCAAATACGAGGACCGCATCGCAACGCAACGCTTTGTAACGTGACAGCGCAACCAGGGTCTTGCACCACGATACAACCGTCACCGCCCTTTGTGGAGGCACCGGGCTGCAAGGGGCCGGCCGGGTTTTAACCCACGAGTTGGCGTCTGCCGATATTGGCGGGAACACTAATGCGGTGTTGGACGCGTGGATGCTTGGATGCTTTGTGAGCGAAAGAGGGCTGAGGTTGCGGGTGGCGTGATGGTTGGGCTGGGTTGGGGGGGTTGGAGGGGGCGAGTGGGTTGGATTTTTTTGATTTTTTGGGGGGTTTTTGTCGAGAAGAGGTGGATGTTATGACGGTTGAGGAGATGGGAGGACGCGACTTGAAATATCTTGTAAAGTGTGCTCGTAGCTCGGATATCATAGGCCACTGAGTGAATTCTCATCGCTTGGAGGATGGACGTTCGCAAAGTAAGGAATAACCTCGTGTGCTACTGAGGAAGATTGAGAAATAAAAATGTGTAATACGGTAATTGATAAAAGATGCGGAGGCTCGTGCCGACATGGAATATTGCTGAATTCGCAGCGCGGCCAGACCTATGATATGACTATAGTACAAGAAAATCCACAAACAATCCTGGTATCTTTGCAAATGTATTCAAATACACAACATGGATGTCGAAACTCAACTCATCGTGCAGTTCGATACTTCCCTCGCCTTTGCTCCTCCATTAGACTCTCCTGCTGACTAGGCAGAGGCGCCCTCCTCCGGACACTTCCACCGCCTGCATTAACGCTGTCAGCGCTAAGACCGGGCATAGCCCCGGTGTTGTTGATAGGAGGCGGTAGAGGAAATCCAGGTGGTAATTGAAAACCCGGCGGGAGCATTCCTGGGGGTAATTTCGAGATGTCGAAGTTTGGAGGCAATGGAGGCGGTGGGGGTAAACCTGAGCCCGGTATACCCGGTGCGCCAAATGGCGGTGGCGGAAGAGGTATTTTACCACCGGCAAACATGGCTGCGAATTGCTCAGGGTCCATATTCGCGATACTGCCAGGGATCGGTGGAGGTGGGGGTAGGCTTCCCATGCTGGGCATACTCCTTTGAGCGCCAGTACTCGTACCGTCGTTTGTTGAAAGGCCGGGCATAGTCAAGCCTGGAATAATTCCGGGTAGAACAGGTTGTTTCGCGGGCATCTTCTGATCGACAAGTCCTTCCGCTTCATCTTCCATTTCTTGCTCGTCCTCTTCGCGCATTAATCTCCGCCCACCTCGCCTGTCCCAAGTACCTTGAGCTTCTGCAGCTGCTTCGCCAAGATGGAATCTGTCCTTGAAGCAGTCCGTTTCCCCGGGCCGTGCACGAGTCCAGAAGCGAGTAACACGATCGTTGGAACCAGAGGCCAGTATATGACCCAAGGGATGCCAGTCCAAGGACCAGACCGAAAAGTCGTGCGCATACTGAAGACGATGGGCGGGGTGAATAGTCTGAGCTGGTGTATTACTAGGATCGGGACTGTCGTATGGCGGAAGGGATACTGCTGTACCAGGTGGATTATTTGGTTCATCTAGCAGATAATGAATAATACTGCCATCCGCGCCACCAGTCGACAACAGATTTGCATGGATAGGATGCCATGTCAGAGTCGAGATGTCCTTTTCATTACCTTTGAGCAGGCAGATGTCTCGCATCATCCGAAGATCGAATATTCGCGCAGTTTGGTCTCGTGCACATGTTGCTAGTAGCTGGCCTCTGTTAGGCTCAAATAAGGTTTTGGATATTGTATTCTTGTGGCCGTGAAGAGTAGTCAGACATCGACCTGTCCGCGGATCCCAGAGCTTGACTTGATGATCCTTAGAGCCGGAGACAAGGAGACCTTTGGTTGGATGCCAATCAACCGATTTCACCTCCCAGCTATGCCCAGTGATGGTAGACTCTGCCTCTGCAGTACCGCCATGGTGTACAGCTTCGCTATGGAAATCCCAGATCTTCAGGGTAGCGTCATCACTGACAGTCACGAATTTTGTATCATTAGGTGAGAACGCAAGATCACGGATAGGATCAGTGTGGGCTCTTGATATATCTCTGACATTGTTGAAATTAGGCTGCCAGTACTTTACCACTCCATCTTGATCAGCTGAGACAAGCCACTCCTCGTTGTGAGAATACTTCGCTGCTCGTAAAGCGGAGTCATGCGCCTGTTGACTGTGATAAGCTCGATCAAAATCCCCAGGGTAGTTCAACTCACCTGCATGATAGTCTCAAAATTGAAGCCCATGCCATTCCATAGAGTGAACTCTCCGCTGCTCGACCCTGTAAGCAGACGTCGGCCTTCTGGAGTCCATTTAACAACGTTAATTGGATGTTTGAGCTTATTCGTAGAAGAATGCAGATGCCGCGAAGGTATTGCATCGACAGGCCGTTGAATCTTGGCTGGCGGCGGTAGCATCTAGGACCATGAATCAGATTGAATCATCTGTAAGAGCCATACAACGCAGCTGATCTACACACATCTACTATGTAGCTCGGATTTGGCCTCTCCATCTCCATTCGCACTCCTCCCTTGTACCGTGGTTGGCGATGTCGCATCCATTGCACCATAGACGAGCCGTAGTCTGTTACAGGTCCTTTTAAACATTCAGCCCGGTTCCTAGCATACACAATCGCGTGAGACCAGTGTAGTATCCTGATCTTTTAGCTGTAAAATGCTACTAACTCCTGCCAGCCGCACGTCTATAGCCACCGTCGTAGCCCCCCCCTCCACCATATCCGTTTTGAAAGTCTCGGTCCATGATTGATCCAAGCTGACTACGGCATGCTCATTGTAGTCATACACACTTCAGCCGACACTTTCGTTACAGCATCGTCAGTTTCCCGAGGGGGGTGATCACGCAGCGAAGTAGTAAGGTAGCGAGGTTTTGGAATGATGGCGCGGTTGTCCTGCACAAATGCTATGACAAGCGCAAGCGAACTTGCCGTGCATAAAGTACCCCAATGATAATAATGATAAGGTAGAAAGTTCTACCCTCTTTTTTTTCAAACATATTTCACCAGGTTCTCTCGTTTATTGTAGGATAGGGTTGGGTTTGGGAGGTTTATTGTCAAGTGGAGGTCAATATCCACGTTCGGACCCCATTGTTTATTATAACCCTTATTCTTTCCGCCCTTTGAAATGGACCTGAATTTTTCCCAGGCTTCAATAATTATGGCGACTATGTCTAGTGTGCTGAGCCCCGCTCAGCTGGGGGAAAGTAACAAGACCCAAAGAAGGACTAATGGTACTGCTGTCCTGGACCATCAAGCTTCAACAGCCATATCTGGTAATGCCAAGGTCACCCCCAAATATCGGCATGTTGCAGCAGTACATTCGAGACAGCGAGCATCCTGTTTGAGCCAGGACTCGGAGGTGTCTCCAAGCTTTTTGGGATTTAGGAACTTAATGGTTATTGTATTGAGTAAACTACCTTTTGCTAGGTCTGGGAGGGAAATGCTCTACTAACCCAACATTTCTTGTAGTTGTAATGAATCTACGCCTAGTAATTGAGAATTCGATGAAGGTACGATCAATACTCCGTTCAGCACGTCTCTCTATGTCTCTCTTCTGATCTAGCCTATAGTACGGAGTCCTAATTTGCATCCGCTGTCATGACTACCGGCGCCAAGACCTTATCCTCGGTGCCATTCTTTATGCTCTTGTCCCGTGCCATCCACTAGTCGCCTATATCATCGAGCTAGCCGCTGCCCAACAAGCCAAAGGTGTCCTCGGCCGCATGAAGCGTGACGATTCCGGCTTCCAAGACTACCACAACGCTCAGGCCAGGAAGTCTTTCCCAACAACATGGCAGATCATTGCCTGGGCTCATGGCATCAATGCTACACTCTCCCTCCTGGTCACTAGCCTGACCGTGTACTATTATATCCATCACCCCTTAATCGGCACCATCAGCGAGATCCACGCGGTCATTGTATGGCTGAAGATTTGTTCCTATGCATTCACCAACCGAGACCTGCGACACGCACTGCTAAACCCGGGGACAAAAGCGTCCTTACCCGAAATCTACTCCACATGTCCATATCCAAGGAACATCACCTTTGGCAATCTGTCTTACTTCTGGCGGGCACCAACCCTCGTCTACCAACCCGTCTATCCCCGGACAACCCATATCCGCTGGATCTTCATAGCAAAGCGCTTGGCCGAAACCGCTGGCCTCAGCATGTTCATATGGCTTGCATCCGCCCAATACGCAGCGCCTGTTCTCCGTAACTCTCTTAGCAAAATCGCAACCCTGGACATCGCCTCCATCATCGAGCGCTTGATGAAGCTCTCAACAATCTCACTTATCATCTGGCTAGCAGGATTTTTCGCAATCTTCCAATCACTGCTCAATGCCCTGGCGGAGGTCATGATGTTTGGGGATCGCGAGTTTTATACCGACTGGTGGAATAGTCCTAGCGTTGGGGCGTATTGGAGGAACTGGAACAAGCCAGTCTACCATTTTATGAAGAGGCATATTTATTCACCCCTGTTAGGGAGGGGGTATAGCCATAGCTTTGCGAGTGCGATGGTCTTTGTGTTTTCGGGGTTTTTACATGAGTTGGCAGTTGGCGTACCCACGCACAACATTCTAGGTAAGCTCTGTTCCTTTTGCATACTGTCATTCATCACAGGACCTACGGCTCAACTCACAACTTGCAGGTGTCGCTTTTATAGGCATGGTCGTTCAGCTCCCGCTCATCACAGCCACCTTGCCGCTGGAAAGACACGGCAAAGTCATCGGGAACTGTATCTTCTGGATCAGCTTCTGTCTTGTAGGTCAGCCCCTGGCGGCATTGTTGTACTTCTTTGCCTGGCAGGCCAAATACGGTAGTGTTAGTAAAATGCAAACTTGAAACGTTAAGATGCCAAGCCCGTCACGTTCGCGTATCCATAATATATACAAAAATGAGTTGCCGCCTAATAATTGATGAAATAAGGTATGCTATGCATACCTGAATAGGGCCGAGTTGAATGTGCTCACATTTTAGCAAAATCGGTAAACCAACAGAATACTCAAACAGCACAAATAACAACGGGTGTACATATTCCGTTAGGAATTATCCTTGATATTTTGAGTAGTCTTTCATTCGCAAGGGTATCACTTAACGCCAATCCAAATTATACATGGGACACAAGACAACCCCAAACCTCATCCAAGCTTTCACGCCGTACTCCGATGCTGATTTTGATATGGCTCCATGCCTTTCGTAATCTCCTCTACAATCTCTGCTGCGTCCAAAACACTCTGCGCTTCGAAGTCGTAGCGTTTGCTTTCTTTCTCCCGGTATACGACAACCTATGTCATGTCAGCGATTTATCCACAGTCAATTGTACTCGCGTTTGATAGTCGGATTGAGAACGAAGAAAACTTACGCGAAACGTTTTTGGATGCCTCCTACTGACTTTACACCCAACTATCATGCTAAAGGGAACTCTGCTCGTCTTCGCGCTCGTATCAAATAATGTTTTCCCCGCCTCGCCCGGAAGGATATGTAAGTAATCCTCATCCATAAGCAGGACCCGTTGATGCGATGGCGTGAAAGACATTGGCTGCTTGCGAATTACGTTATACTTCTTGTACCTCGCCGTACTTCCCAGAACATCTTGCTTCTGCGACAAAGGATGCATCATCTGTGCGGTTCGCTTCCCCTTCTTCGGCGTCTCTGCCGTCAACATCAGCGGCGCATTCGGCGAGCTGCTCCCAGGTGATCCAGAAATGCCGAGTGCGCCGTCATTGGCAAAGCGGCGACGTATGAGATCGAGATCTGTGCGATTGCCAATGGCTTCGACTGTTCTGTCCACTGGGGCTACGGTGTTTGTGCCGGTTACTTTGAGGATGTGGTAGGCCTTGTCGAGCTTCCAGCGCTTGCAGACTGTGTCAAGGACTTCGGCGATGTAGGTGTCGGTGGTGACTTCTATGGTGGTGATTTGGGTGAAGGCTTCGAGACTAGTGAAATGGATTTTTAGCAGTTTGGCAGGGCCCATGCGAGGCGTTGAGTGCGAGGCTGGAACGATCGCTTTATCGGCTGGGGCAGCGGGAGGTCTGCGAAGCCCAGTATTAAAAGGCCGGTCGGTTGTAGTAGTCGGCGGCTCTTTTTTCTCATAGGAGTCTTGCTGTGGTGGAACAAAGTCGACTGCTTCTTCTTTAGTCGGATACATCTGCTGCTCATACTTTGGCGTTGAGCTTTGGTTTTCCTTATATTGTGCGTCTGTAGCTTCTACGAGAGCAAATTCATCATACGGTCTCTCCCTAGATCTTCCTCGGGCAGATCTGTTGTTATTGCTAGTGAAGTCAACCATAGGTCTAGTTCTCATCAATGCAGGGAAATCAAATTCAACCTCCCCATCATCTACCATCCGTAATGTCCATCGATTCACGTTGAGCTTGGGATTATCGATGGGAGGTTTGAGGCCTTCTTCTTGATACCTCCATAAACTCAGACCAATGGCATCGGCGACTGTAACCTGTGGGTTTTCACCTGAGTTACTATCTTGAATACTCCGTTGTAATAGCATATCGTAAGGTTTGCTGGGACTTTCTGAAAAAGGAGCATATATTTTAATATATAGGGGATCGAGAACTCCTTTCCCAGAGAGTCTTGCGAAGGCTTCGATCGGGTTTTTAGGCTTAGACTGCCTTGCTTTTATTGCTTGGCCAAGGAGACTAACAGGCTGGATCGTACTGATTGGTCTAGGAGGAGGCAAAGCTTGTAACATCGATGATGGCGGATTCCTATTGACTTTCTTAGGAGAATCAGGTTCCAGTGACATCGCAGATCGCATGTCAGCCAACGATGAGCCAGGAAGCGGATTATGCACGCCGTCAAGCAGAGACCCAGAGTCAGCAGCCTCTGCGAACTCTGAAGACAGGCTGGTTCGGCCTGAGTCTTCTCCCGAATCTTCATCAATCGTGTCAGCTAAGTTGCCTGCCTGCTCCCTCTCGTCCTCTTTGTGCTTCTCAGCGAGAAGATGGCTAGCCTTTGCTGCTTTAGTAGGGTTTACATGCCGCCGCTTGAAGATCGAAGGGTCCAGCTCGTTTTCGGATGACATGTCACTGCTTGTCGTGGTGTCTCTCCTCGCACGTTGCTTCACTGCTTCTACAGCACCAAGAGAACCTCTTCGTAGTCGCCCGTCACCAGATCTTCTGGACGGCGATGTAACAAGGATATCAACGTCGTCCATATTGGTGCCACGAATTGGTGATGAGCCTGACCGTATTCTGACAGGCATTTTCGCAAATCTAATTTGCTGTGCGGCTCTTGTATAATTTAGCACGCAAAAAAAGACATGTCCCATGAGAGATTCCTCACCGTTGCGTCCCTTCCGTGTCTTCATCGCTCTCATCGCTTAGGTCACTGCTGTCTTCCTCATCCTGTTGCTCGCGGCGACGCCTCCTCTTCACAGTAGGGCCTGGTCCAACGGTGTCGTTACTACCACGTCCCGTCACCATACCCCCTTCGTCATCTTCGTTGAAACCTGCAGGTGGAATACCCGCAGATTTTGGTGGGGCAGCAAAGTAGTCTGAAGCGATTGCTGTTGGAATAGGTGGTGAGTAAGTCCTTCTGATGTCTGCAATGTTGGCGGACCATCCTGCCGCACGGAAAGCTGGATCATTGAGAACTCCAGAGTCGACATTGATCAGGCGTTCGCCGATGCCATCTTTGATATGCGCCAAGTAGGACGTCCTGAGTTGCCAAATGAGGAAACTACAAGATACAGAATAGTAAGAACAATACTTCGATTTGGTCAAATCAAAAGCTGCGCACCAGAAAATCCAATGAACCTACACAAAAGAGAAATACGCATGGATATGGGCTCATCTTACTCTTCGTTCTGGAGCAAAGACATGAGGCTTCAGTTGAACAACCATCAGTAGCTTCGGAACAGCGGGAAATAGTATCCACTTCAGATGTCATCAACTCCAAGGAAGCTGAGAGGCTGATGAACTGCCATATGGTATGCAGTTTCAGGGATCTAACTGATTGTACGTTGGTAGGTAGTCCTATAATCTCCAAATCAGCTTGGTCTTGTAGGGCTAGTGATTTACGGTACGAAGCTAGCGTAATAATAGTCCTAGTTTTCTGATAACGACAAGAGGGCTCTGTAATCTGTTTAAGCTGCATCCCGAAAGTGGTCTGCGCATCCAAATATTGCTGAACGGTGAACCATGCCTCTCGTTGACTACGCTGACTCGGATGATTCTGACGTGGGAGATACGGAAAACACACGCAAAGAGATCAAAGCTCCAACTAAACCTACCATCCACAAAGTCGTTGATCGCTCAAATCCCCACAAAATACGGGTCAGTCTGCCAGACCTCTCGAAGAATACCACAACAGATAGCGAAGACAAATCAGAGCCACCATCAAAGAGAGCTAAAATCGATTCTGGAGGATTCAGCGGCTTCAACTCTTTCCTCCCTGCTCCAAAACGAGCTGCACGGATCAGTGAAGGGCTATCAAATGGCTCTGGGAAAGGAGGACCAGGCGGCGGCGGCGTCAGTTTTAAAACAGGAGCTACACCAAGCTTTAGTCGAGAAGCAGAGCCCGTTCTTGATGGACCCTCTGAGGAGATAGTGAATGCTGAGAATGAAGACATTGGTACTGAAAGTGGTGTAGGTGATCATACGAGCACGGGACTTGCGTTGGCACAAGGTGATAAAGCAGTGGAAATACCGAATCAAGAGCCAAATAAGAAGGGGAATCCAATTATGTTCAAGCCACTCTCAGTTGCTAGAAAACCCCAGAAAAAGAAGATAGCTTCACCCGCTGGTGGTCAGGGCGCACACAGATCTCCGGAAATTGTTTCTTCACAACAGGCAAAAGATATATCCAAGGCCTCTTTATTTTCTATAGGAGATGCGTTAGAACCCCGGACCACTCCGACTACCCCGACAGGAGAATATAAGCCCATGATTTATAAGACCTCTGATAAACAAGTGAACGGTTCGGCCCTTGCACCCAGCATCAATCCATACCATGAGGACACTGATCCTATAGAGGAGCCTATTGTGGAGAACAGTGCAAGCCACTCGGATGCTCCGGCATCCCTAGACACCATAGCCTCAGACCTTAGACTCTCAGCATCCGCAAAACGCCAGCTCTTCGGGCGCAATGGAAACAATCCTTCATCAATCAACATAGTGAACTTCAACACCGATCAAGAATACGCAGCCAACGAAGTCCTACGCCAGAATGGTGAGCAGGTCCAGCACAATCCGGTACGAGCCCTCGCGGCTGGCAAGCACAGTCTCAAGCAATTGGTCAATGCTGCTAGTAACCAGAAGGATGCGTTGGAGGAGCAGTTTTCTAGTGGAAGGAGAAATAAGAGGGAGGCCGGGAGCAAGTACGGTTGGTGATTGTAGATAATCGCTCAGACCAGTGAAAATCAACAAAGATCCCTGGGCAGAATGTCCTTTAGTTTCGGCTACCCCTAGCAAACGTTGCTCGCCTTTTCACAGAAGTTTTCCTTTGAGCTGTCCGCTGATGGTATCCAAGGCATTTCCCGGACAGCCCAATCTGGCAACCCATCATCAACAATCAGCTCATCCTCCATCTCTTTATATAGCTTAGCAGATGGAAGTTTAGCAAGATGACGCCGATAATTGCCATCGAAAACGAGGGGATGATTCTGTTTCACAGCCCCGATGAGAAACTTCCAACGTTTGACGATATGCTGTCTTACAGGCTTGAAATCGATCTCGGTATTCGGAAGAGCCGCTGAAATTTCAGGCTCAAACTTTGGGGCGGTCACCTCAGTAGGAGGCTTGACTAGTGGGAGCGCTGGCTCAGGCACTCGTGCCTGCTGGGCTTGTACCATGTCTCTAGCCAGTTGTAACGCAGCAGCTACATCCTTTCTTGGCCTTCCACGGCCTTTGGGTCTCTTGAGAAACCTTTCGGCGTCCTCTACCGAGTCGAAATGGTCAGGTGCAAGAGTCGAAGTTGAAGACCTCCGTTTGGGGTTTTTGGGTGTGGACGGAATATCCATTGCCGGTATGGCTCCATCTGGAGAGTTCGTGAAAACGAAAGCGATTGGTGTTGGAACAATGGTCCTTGGTGGAGTGTTCGAATTGGCCATGTCGATAGATGGAATGAAAGCCATTGAAGCTTATAACAAATGGTGGATATGAATTCCGTTTATCACGATGTGGCAATGGAAGATTGAACGGTTCAGAATGTTACAGCCACTGTTGACTAAGAAACCATACGCTCTATAAACATCATCTCGACCTCCCCTATATATCCTTCAAGAATAAGAACTTCGCTACATGTGGAGAAAGGGACTACGAATATTTTCTTATAGAACTCTCCCAGTTAGGAATGGTTGAAGCTGAAATCCGTCCCTTTCCACTATTCCTCAGAGTCAGATCATCGCAAAAGTGTGTCCTCACACTGCCTATTTGGGAATAGTTCAGGGCTAATGTGCTCGCCAAGCCCAGCATTTGCTCCCATGGTGGATACTGTTCGTAAATTTTGTTTGATACTCACTCGAGGGTGGGGCAAGGAAGATCTACGATGTCTTGTGGTTGTCCAGCTTGTGGGATGTTCAATTGGAGGCATGTGGAGTAGAAACGGTTGTCGCAGAGGTGGAAGGGCGGAACAAGAGGTGTTGTCGATTGGGAGGACATGCCTCGTACGCTACCTTGCTGAGTAGGAGTTGTCCTTGATTCAATCTATATTCCCACCTCTAGTTAGACAAGATTTCAATGGTGGGGATGGCGCAGAGCCAGGTCGAGTCGTTAACGTTCACCGGTTGGGAAGGATCGGAGTGAAACGTTTTCGAAACGTACATAGTACAATGTTCTTTCCGGTCTTTAATCGAGCCCATGTAGACTAGTAGTGATGGAAAGAGCGATGTACCTATTTAGATGTGTACAGAACTTTCTATGATAGTTGAACCAACCGCCTCGAAAACTCCGCGCAAATCACTTTTCTAGCCTTCCTCGCTCCCTACTTCCTATATGGTCTATCCAGTCTCCACAACCTCCGCGAACCACTGCCTCAACGCCGTCGCCAACACCCCCGGCAATTCCCTCACATTCCCAACCACCAAATAGTACGCGAACGGAAACCCTTCCAAATACCGCTTAATCCTCAACTTCGACTCCCCACCCTCACTCTCAAATACCGCCTGGCTCATATCCATGATGCTCTCCCCCCTCAGCGCATCCACAATCACAAAGACGATCATGATGTGCTCTTCTTGCGCTTGGCGAACTAGGCGGCGTATGCCTTCGTGATCCTCGCATACGCCGTCGCTGATGATGAGCTCGAGCTGCCAGAGATCGGCGCCGGCATTACGGGATTTGGCGCGAGCCTCACGGAAGAGAGATATGGATTCAGCGACGAGTTTGCGGACGTTGGTGGTGGTTTGCTGAAAGGTGAAATGCTGGAAAATGTGCGCTCCAGCATCGGAGGAAAAGGGTGTGTCGAATTCGTGTGCAACGGTCACGGATTCCCCGAAGCTGACAACGCAGATTTCGCCGACTTCGAGCATACTCAGGCTTTTGCTGACGAGGGCCAGGGTCTCAAAGGCTAATTGGCCACTCCCGCTTTCACCCATAGATTTGCTGTCGTCGACCGCGAGCATGATTTGATAGTTGCGTTTCGAGGGCACAGAGCGTCGCATCCAAATTTTGTCGCGTTTGTATTGCGAGGCGATGTAGGGGATTATGCGCTTGATGTTAAGGCGTTTGCCGGTGCGGAAGTCGCCACGCAATTTGGTGGCGAGTGTGGGAGCAAGGATTAGGCGAAGTTGTTCGGTCAGGGAGAATGAGAGAGAGCGGGTGAGGTTTTCGTAGTGGGACCAGAGACGACGAGCTTCTTCTGGAGTACGAGCTGAGATAGTGAATTCTGCTTGGAGATGGGTAGTTGCAAGATTGGTGTCTAAGTCTCCGATGTCTTCTTCGTTATGAGCGTCTGCCCACTCAAGTTGATGCATTTGTCGTTCCTCAGAATAGCTCGGACCGACAAGCGCTCCTGGTATTGACTGCTCTTTGTCGTTCTTTGAGGTCGCCGGCTGAGCGTCTACGTCTTGCATAACGTCTTCTTGGTCTTCCGCCTGACAACCATCTACTTCGTCCGGCATGAATTCTTGGGTTTCGTCTTGCATTTCCGAGTTCAAAGCATTTTCATCCAAAGTTTGAGCTTGTTCTTCGGTAGCTGTGCCCAAGGCTTGAGTGTCAGCCTCAGCTGCTTCGTCACGAACATGCTCGAACTCTCGGTTCACTTCTTCTGCTTCTGCCGTGTTGGGCTTTCCGCTTTCGACCGTATCTGGAGCATCGCGGATCTGACCTCGTTGCCGGTGCCATTTCTCAAGAGCATCTCCTAACTTCTTAAACGCTTGGCTTCCACCACTTTCATTGAGTCTTTCATTTTCTCTATTTACATTCTCAGAATTTTCCTGGGCTTGACCCAGTTGTCCGTCCTCTGCAGATGCTTGTGGATCATCGTCAACCAATGAATTCCCTTTAGTTCCTTTGCTACCCTGAGCACGATTGTCTTGGGTCTCTTCTTGTTCCCTCTGCTGATCTGCGTCTTCTCCCAGGCCTTGGGCATCACCTGTGGCAGTATCATCTAGATCAGCAGCCACATCGCTGGTCTTATCACGGAGAAGCCCTTTGTCGAGGTCTTGTCCATCATCCTCTGGCTCAGTATCCACAGGAGATCCAGCATCTTCCGTTTCTCCCGCTGCCCTATCTTCTTCCATAACATCTTCCTGAGGTAAGTCAAGCTCTGGGTGTCTGTCTTCTATCTCTGCAGATTCCGCCCCGTCGCCATCTTCTTCTGCTACGTCTGCTTTTTCCTCCCCAGCTTTCTCTTGGTCCACATCTGACAAACCGTCCAAATCGCTATCGTCCACTTCAGACGTTCTTGTAGTGTCACTGTCCTGGTCCAACTCCATCTCCTCTGGCAGGTCTAGGTTTTGCCCCTCCTGCAGGTGTGGATCAATTTTGTCCATTTCTTCGCGTGCCACCTCTTCGCTTTCGGCAGCCCCTTCTTGGCTTGTGTTCTCGTCGTCGCCGGCTTCTTCAGGATTTACGTCCTCTCTGTGTCCATCTTCTGCAGCCATCTGTTCATCTTTCTGTATCTCACCAGTCCCTTTAGAACTCTCCTTCTCTTTCTCGGCGTCTTCTCCATTACCATCCCAAAGCTTCTCATCTACAGCAGATGGATCTAGATCATCCACATCACCGACTTCTTCGTCCAGGTCATTTTCTTCTCCGGCACTCTCGGGTGCGTTTTCATCATCTTTATCTGGAGCATCACCGAGTTCACCTTCAAGATCATCGTGATCCAAGTTGACAGCATCATCCTGATCTTCGATGTCGTTCTTGTCTTTGCTCTTTTGTCCCTCTTGCGCAAGTTCAGAAAGATCTTCGTCATCCTGCACATCCTTGCTGATATCCTCAGCTCCTTCGCCTTCTCCAAGTCCTGTTCCTTCTTCTAGTTTTTCTGGCTTCCCAGCCTCAACCGCTGGATCATGTGTCGGCGTGCAGAATCCCTCTGAAGCGATTCGTGAAAAGGACTGGGCCAGCACAGACGCTAACCTACAGGTGCTTCGGTGTAACCTTGCATATCGGTCTAAAGTCCCCTTCTGAATATCGCGATATTGCTGTACTATCGGTAGGGCCATGGCAAATATTGCACCTGCAACGCCCAGACCTCTACCATCATCTGTCTGAATGCGATGTATCTTCAGCATCGCATCTTCGAGCAAGTCCTTAATATCGCGCATATGCGACATATTAAGACTATCTGTTATGCTAGCATCTGTACGAGAAAGCCAAGAGGCATCTTGATGAGAAGATGGGATCGACAACTGTATTCTTTCAATACCCTGTACAGCCACTAAAATGGAGTCCACTACTTTCGAGACATCGGTATCAAGCTCTGCTAAGTCGACAGGGTTTTCTCCATTCATGTGTGCCTCGGAAGGAAGCTGGCTTGTTTCAGTCCATAGCTTTATCTGATTTAGTACGAAAGCTATATGAGGTGTTTCATCTGTCCACTGTTGCAGGTCGTGGCAGAGTTGTTTTAGCAGAGCCTGCGAAAAATCATGTGTCTGTTCATGAAGAGAAGAAGAAACATGGTCAGGCAGATCGGGCAAAGCCTTGTAGGTTATGGCCAAGTTTGCCATCCTAGTACTCCACTGTCGAAGGCTTTCGAGAACACAAGTAGAGTTAGAGCCACCAAGCTTACTATGCTTCTCGATGATGATACGTCCTACGTCAAGAACGCCCGGAAGCCATTGAACTGCGCGCTTGACGCTTTTGGCATAGATTTCAAGGCTTTCTTGACGACGTTTAAGCGTATAAGATTTAGGTGCCCACAGGTTTGACAGCTTCTGGATAGTCAGGTCAAGGGACGCTAGGTCTCGAAAACGGGTGATCGACGTGTTCCTTTGCTTCATAATACTGGACAGGATGCTGTCTAGATATCCGATGCTCCGTGCAACCTCTCCAGCGCTTAGATCCTCGGGATGATTCCGGAAAAGCTCTTTTGCCTGAGGAATGATGGTGAGTATTTTGTGAAAATGATATTCCGCTACTGAAATGTCGTCTCCCATGGAACATTCGTCAAATGCTGGGCTGTTCGCAAGTGCTATGGACAGAGAACCCTGCCTAGCTAGAGCATCCGCACCTAGATTCGATCGAAAACCCATCTGTCTCAATTCTTTCAGCGTGTCTGCAAAGAGTTTTCGCTTGCGAGACTTGAGATGCTTAACTAGTCCACCGTTATCCTTCGTCGTGCTTGGCGGGGTTTCCTCTTGTAAGATCTTTATATTGTTGATTAAGTCGTTCGCAAAAGATTCAACCATGGAAGCACTGTCAATAGCAGCCGAGGGAATATGAGTTCTGAGGATCATGTTCTCCGCTGTCGACACGGGATTTGTGAACCGTACCGGTTTCGTGGGCCATATTTTTATATGCTGTCGACACAATTCGAGGGCGAGGGGGTCCACTCTTCTCGAATAATCTTTATAAGCTTCGTGGGATGATGGATTTGGAAATTCTTGTCTCTCGGGAACCCCTTGAGCGATCACACACTGTGCAGACTGAGCCAGTAGAGCTCGATACTTATGAATTATCTTGAAAAGCTTATGGTGTGATCGTTTAGCACTATCTCGTAGAGCAATGATATTTGTGTCCTTCCAGCTGGCAAGAAGTAAAATTTCCTTCATGCTTTTTTCTATTACTTGTCGACCCTTGCGTAATGAATCCTGAATCGTTTTGTTGAAACGCTTATAGTAGCCTAGGAAATTGACGATCGTAGCATGTACGATCTCCATGGTGGGAAAGTCCTCTACCAATAGATTCAAATGGTCTACAAAACACTCGAGCAGAAGGAGCCTTGCAGAATACTGGCCCTGTGAGGTGGTTGCAAGGAACTCACCTAGTGTGGTAAAGAGCGGTTCAGCGTATCCCTGAAGATCAGTCCCAGAACTCACCATAGAGAGGGGTACCGCAACGATGACCTCGTAAGCGATAAACCACCATGAATCAGCATCATCGTTGCATTTCTTGTCTTCCATGTCCAAAAGTCGAGCCCAGGTCGATAGCTCAAGACGCCGCCAATCTACAAGTAACGCGGTGAATTGATCATACAGAGCAGCCACAGAGTACTCTCTACTTGCAACAACTTGCCATTCGTGTACGAAATCATGCACCTGCTCGGCTTTAGTCAAGATTTTGGCAATCGGCTCGGTGTGTCGTAATTCAAGTAGCTCGGAGGAGGTCCTAATGACGTCTTGTATTGTTGCATATTCTGGCCAAGCCTCCTTGAGGTCAGCAAACCTGTCCTGAACCTTCTGTATAAGAGTTATGAGTCTTCGCGCTTCAACTAAATTCGCATCCACGTAAAAGTTGTATAGCTTTCCAGGTCTAGGTAAGCCTTGCAGGTGTTCGGCACCTTTGTTTAGGCTGAGCATGAGCCCAGACAACATGTTTGCTGCCGGGACCGAGCATCTAGACATGCCAGAGTCGTCTTGCCATAGCTTGGCAATATCATCAGAAGCATTATGCAGCATCTCTAGCAGATGGTGCGACGTGCTTTTACAGTCCTGGAAGATGTCCCGGTGACGGCTAGCAAGATACTGAGCTTGTATTCTCGGGTCATCTCTACGCTTCACGAAGTCACTTCCCTCAAGTCCACCTGCGTCATAATCTGGGAACAAACGGAGAAAGTCTTTCTCATCGACTTCGTCGTTGTCTTCTTCGCCACCTCGGTAGCGGTACATTGAAGACCTGGCTGTGTCTTTCCTCTGGTCTTCTCCTAGTTGTTCTTTCCATTCTTCATACAAAGTATGAAAGGATTTGAACATAGTCTGCGTATTGACTTGTCCTATGTCATGATCAAGACTTCGGGCTGCGGCAAAGCCCCTAAGAAACATCTGTCGTAGATCTAGGTTCTTAATTTGGTCATCCATGACATCTGTAAATTGCACCCCCTCAAGATAGTCTGGGCGCATACCAAGGAATGGTGTTGTTTTGCAGATGCGTTGTATTGCAATGTCACGACTATCTCTCGGCGTAGTCGAAAGTAACGCCATGGCCAGACCAACATCGAGGCCTTGGAGCATAGCCACCAACGGTTTTGTGATATCATCATAAGCACGGTAGCCGTTTGATAGCCGCGATATTACTTGGGCAATATTGGACCGTAGTAATTCCGCCTCCTGGCTTGCACGAACATCGCCATCCAAGAGAAGTCGCAGTCTTGGCGCGTCAGAAGACCTAGAAATGATAGATTTATGTAGGTGATTGAATTCTCCTTGTAAATGTCTAAGCGCAGAGACCTGAGGACGAACTATTGCAGGTACTTTTGGCTCTTCCCCAAGATCCTTCAAATTCTGCTCTGCAAGCTGGCTCCGAAGACTTGTAATTTGTCCGGTGAAGATCATCTCAAAGTCTCGAAGAACCTTGAGTTTATCTTGCAAGTCTTTTGTGCGTTTCTTATGACGATCTCGTTCTATCATTGGTTTCAAGGCTGGATCGAACGGCCGGTCGGGCACGTAGAGTACCAAACAGCCAGTGAAAAATAGTATCCAAGCGGAAGCTAATCTGGCCATCGATCCACTGCATTCGTTGGAAACCTCTTGCATATGCGTTATTGATGGATTCAAGAAATCTCCCAAAACCCTGTTCAAATGGTGTGACTGTGGCACATTGGGACTTGTTCTCAAGGGCGAAAATTTCGAACCAGTAGTGTCATTTGATGACTCGTGCGAGATATACACAAGACCTCGACGGCATGAAGCGAGCGACTCGGCATGTAAGTCAGATTCATGCGCATTGAGAACCTAGGAAACTGTAAGTCAACTTGGCTATATTGTATACTTAAAGAAGGGCCACGAACTCCCAGGTGTAATCTGCTCAGTAGGCTAAGTAAAGTCCGAAAATGGTTGAAGGTCATGGAAGATGACAAGAGGGCTGTATTCTGTGCGAGAGCTCCCATCTCTTCACACAAAGGTCCCAGTGACTTCAAAGGTACTTCGGCCATGTTGCTACTGCTGCAAATCAGCGGTTGCTCGAGTCGTGGGACTGATACACTTACAGTTTGTTTAAAGCCGAAGCTGGCAGAGTATGCCGTAAGGCTATCAGAGCCCTGTCCGGATCATCAATGCCAGTAGAATCTGTAATGTTGAGGAGTTCACTGTAAGCATTACTCGAATGTCCAAGTCGCATCATAGATCTACTTGATCTGCCTGCAAGTAGACCAAGAGTAGAGAGATACTCTGTGGGACCATCATTGCTAGCAGAGATCGCATATTGGCGTAAACCTTCAAATTGATTACAAAAATAAGTATTCTCGTGAGTTGTAAAGCCTTTGCTCAAGTTCTCGAGATCGCGGATAGCGTTTCGTACGTCCTGGAAGCGATGAGCGTCTTTTGCCGTCAGCAATAGTGCGCTTGCTTACCTCAAATTTTTCATTAAATTGCGTATCCGTAGGCATGACTCTATTATACATATCTATTATTGACTGGCGCAAAGTCCGTATCTCTTCGAAAGAAGCACCTGACGCCCTTCTTGATGCGTCGAATCGATCTGCAAGTTCTTCAACTTCAAGACAAGCTTCAAGTTGCTGCATAGTCTCCGCCACTGAGGGTCTGAAAATGACCCAAAGAGTCTCCATGCTGAGGCCTGAAGACAGCTGCCAGGATGCATTGAAATCATGGAGTTTGTTTTGCAATTCATAGGCCAAATTGGCGGTAGAGTCGTTAAACGTTCCCGCTCCCATAGCGTTGGCAATCATCGACCTGCCAAAAGCTTGATACACCTGGAAAGCACCCTCGTCAAAGTTGGCGGATTGTGCAAGATCAAACATGTCTGAGAGGTAGAACATTACTTCCTTCGCGAAAGACAGAGTCGACTAGCAGTCTGATTAGTTTGCTCTATTCTTGAAACATACAACTCAACCTACAGATTCAACAATGCTGATCTCAGGTCCTTTCTCGTCAATTTTGTGTAGCATGAAAGTCCCCATGCCTTTTAAGAAGCTCCCCAGAGACTGCGTGGAATCATTCTGAAACATCTTTGAATAATTTGAAACGATGGATCTTTCAAGTCGTGTCATTTCAGCTGGTAATCTGGACTCCAGACTTTCCTCCACAAATTCCAGCTTTTGTAAGAAGTTGGAAATATCTACCAACAGCTCAAAAGCGCCCCCTAGAAAGCTGAGATTCGTTGATGGACTCTCACAAGCGGTCAGTGGGAGCAATACAAAATTGTTGTAAGGGTGGATTGTCTATGTTTAGGACATATCTATCAGTACATATCCTAAATATGCCTACCCCGATGCACGGACTGACCTGCGAAGCTCCAAAACCAGGTAATAAGGCCCTTTCCTCAGCAAGCTTCTGATAGCTTTTTAAGATGTTTTGCACTACTTTTCCACCGGATTGGGAGAGTTGATGATATAGCTTCAAAGCCGAGGAAAAAGAAGCTTGCTTTGATCGTGATACCCGGATCAAACCATTGACAGCTTGAGCTTGCCATCGAGTGCACAACCCGTAATCAGACCAGCATAGATGGTCTAGCATCACAGGTAAAAGCTCATGGAAATTCACATCATCCAGAGTAGAATCATCAACACTTTCGACGAATTTGAAACGCGAAAGGCTGGATTCACAGGTCAAGCCCATTACATCAAGATTGACCGAAGAAGCAGAAGCATGCATAAAGAGCTCGATCGACCTATTACGCATAGCCCGGGAGAGCTCACCATGACGTGGATCCATTGTTAAAAAGAGTCTGAAATTCTGATGAGGTCGTACAATACGTGCTGAGCCATTGGGAGATCGAGTCTCGTTGATGCTGAGGAACCCATTGGGCTCAAGCAGGGAGTTTAGCCTGTCAAGGACCGATGGGCTACAAAGATTGGCATTATCAAGAATGAGCCATTTGCCTTCTTCGAGAGCTTTGATGAGAATGCCATCAACCCATTCAAAGCGAGCTCTGTTATCATGCATAGAAAGCCGACTAATACCTTCACATTCATCTGCAAACCTTGAATATTCCTGGGATGGATACTCCTCTGCCAACGCTTTGATTGACCGAAGAGCTACAGTGAGGTCAGGCGTCATGGCATTCAAGTATTCTTCTAGAGCAACAAGAGCTTCGCTTGGAACACCTGCTGACAAGAAGTTCTGTATCATAGCTGTATGGACATAGTTGCGCATTTGCCTCACGAAGCTTGAAACTCTACGTTGAGCATCAAGTTGTCCATATCCGCCGATTAGATCCGTTGTATCCATGTCAGCATTCATAGAAAGATCAACAATTTCAGCTCCCACAGAATGTGCCAACTGAAGAATGGTTTTAGTCTTTCCAGAACCAGATGGTCCGACAAGTAAGCAAGGCCAGTTTTGTTGGATGCAAATCATAATGGATTCCGCTATAGGCAGATTAACCGTTGATGCATCGGCGCGGTGGCTTGAAACCGGCTGCTGAATTGCATTTCTTCCTAATAGGCCAAGGCCAATCTGGAGCGATTTGTGATTTATGTTATGGAAATAGCGTTTGGGTGACTCAATCTTAGGCAGATATTGCTGTAGTAATGCTCCCACAGCAGCTACATCATCGGGCGTACGGAAGCGTTGCAAGATCAAAATATCTTGGTAGTCAGCAATTCTTCCAACCAGCATCTGTCGATCGCTAGGAGTCAACAAGCGAAGCCAGCGAAGAACATCACGTAGATTAAACTCCCATGGGCCGCCATGTGCTCCGATCCTACGATCACGATGTACCAGAAGGCTTAGGAATGTGACACACCTCGTTAAAATCTCTACCTCCTCAACAGATGAGTCAGGATAGCTGTGTCTACAAATCATCAGCATGTCCTCAGGAGTAAAGGCATCAGCAAACACAACGGTAAAGCGATTGACAAATGAAGCTGGGAGTCCCTTTCTCCCTCCACCTTGGTGATGCGGGTTTTGGGCGGCAAAAACAACGAAATCCGGATGCCTTGAAAATGTTTGATCCAGTTCGGAGACATATACCTGGCCTCGATGATCGAGGCAAGCGTTAAGACCCTCTAATACTGCTTGCGAGGCTAGATTCATCTCATCCAGCAGGACCCACTCGCCGTTTCGCATAGCTCGAAGGAAAGGTGCATCCCGCCACTCAAATTGTCCTGCTTCTGCTCCCTCAATGGGAACGTCAGATCCAAACAGATCCATTAAGTCTGTCTGTTCTGAAAGATTGAGACGAATGAGCGGCATACCGACTGCTTGAGCAAGAGTCTCAACAAGGGTGGTTTTCCCTACACCTGGGTTGCCTTCTAGCAGTATTGGCTTTTGGAGTTGTAAAGCTCGGATAATCTTCATAGCATTTGCCTTCGTTGTAGGTGCTTGCAAGCTGTACTCCGGGTTATGGGCTGCTGCGTCGGATTTACGGATATTGAACGGACCTATGCTTAAGCTGTGATCGGTGACTAATAGGGGGTATCTCCGCGAATACAGCGACTTCATGTCGTAACCAAAAAGCTCGTTGAGCTTGACCAGACAAGTATCACGTTCAGCGGGTATCGTGGTCTCAGGAATCGACATCTTTGCAGCTGGGTTAGCTCCAAGACCATCGATATATACCATTGCCGCGCCTTGAAGCAAGGCAAAACATGGATCTGAACCTGGATAAGTGTTGACGAATTGTACCCATGCAAGCATATCACGAATCGACGTAAGAGGCGCCGCAGGATTGTATCTAGTGCCATACCAGGCTGCAAAACTGACCATGGGCATGGAGAATTGTGTCCACTGAGGTGAAAGCTTAGCACGCACAATCTCGAGTATTTCCTCGTTCTCTGAAGTCTGCGACACCCATATCTCGGTAAACCGATTACGAAGAGCTGGAGATAGTTCTCTCTTACCATAATCCCCTGCAGGATTCATAGTTGCCAGAAACTGGAAGCCGTCCGATGCAGTAATAAGTGCATCGTCAGTTCCTTTTTCCGCCAACAAGAGCTTGCGGTCAGGTTCTAACACGCTGTTCAATCGTTCTAATACGGAGTCGTCTGCTAGGGAAATTTCGTCGAGCAAGAAGTGTTGCCCAGCCCGCATTGCGCGAACAAGACTACCATCTACCCATTCAAACAGAGCTTTCGATCTACTTTGAAGCTGCTCGATACGATTGTACGTTTCAGGCGTAATAGTGTCCGAGCCATTGATTTTGAGGGCATTGTAAGCTGCTAGCAGATCTACGAGGGGGGTTCCGGGTCCACATTCGTATGTAGTGGAGTTTCTTAAGACGTTCGTAAGTTCTTGAGCCAATTGTACATCAACAAGAGCCCTGTCTCGTAAAGGACGTTGCGAGCCTACCAAATCCCCCGTCTCCATGTTCTGATGAGCATTGACAGTGTGAAGCTTGGCTTGCATGATCTCTGCTATGACTTGGCATATGGTCGTTTTCCCGCATCCTGTATCACCTACAAGCAAAACAGGCTCATTGCTTTTCAAGGCCTCGGTAACAAGAACGAAAAGTCGTCGCATAGATTTAGTCCAAATAACTCCATGTGTAGACGGCCACTGCCGGCCTGAGAGATCTCTCAACTCAGCTGGGCTGTATAGGTGGTCCTCGTTGATCTTGACCTTCATAACGTCTTCAATGATGACTTTTACAGCTAAGCGTTCTTCTGTGTTTCGCACACGTTCAGCAAGCAGCAGGAATCCGTTTGCTGCAAGCTGTTCCCCATCATCTGCATCTCGTAATGCCCAACGGAAAAGATCTCGAAGAGTAGCAAAGCTGTTCTTCTGCTCGAACAGCCGGCCCTTTTGGCGAAGGATGGACAGATTTTTATAGACGGCAACGATCTTCGTACAAAACGAAGGTGCAATTTGGCTTCTTTCCCGCAGAATGGTCTCTAGCTCATCTTCTGGAATGTCGTCGAAGTGCAACTCAAGGAATCGATTCCTAAAAGCACGTGACAGGACCTTGCGCCCACCGTACATACCTGGAGGGTTCTGTGTCGCAAACAACATGAAATTCTCGTGAGGCCTTACCACTTGTTGTGTCTCTGGGACCCAAAGTTCTCGGTTATCATCAAGCAAACGATTAAGAGCTTCAAGTACGTCCGTGGGTGCTAGATTCAATTCATCCAAGACAATCCAATTACCCTCCCGCAAAGCACGCACCAGAACACCTTCTTGGTACTGGAGATGCCCATTATGACCTGAGACATATGTACCGAGATACTCTTGTAGATCAGTATGCTCGTGGTTGTTGATCCTCACGAATCTATTACCGGATATGTTGGCCAAGTACTCAACCATGCTCGTTTTCCCGGATGAAGTTGGACCTTGAAGCAAAACCGGAAATCTACGAGTAGAGGTCGCTCGTACTAGGTTAAGTAGGTTGCGTTCAACGAATGGTGTAATGATGTAGCGAGGCTGCTTTTGGACGGGCACAGCTCCTTGGGCTATCCAATAATGACGGAACTGAACATATTCTTTGTTATTCTCAGGAAACCGTGGTGTTTGACATAGAAGGGCTCGAGCATTCTTGTGAGAGCCTAAGATGTGTTTATCGATGAGTGGTTGAAGGACTAGTTCAGAGTCTCTGTTCAATAATGTCAAGAAACTCATAGAAAAGCCTTCAAATAGAGCCCTACGAAAGCCGTAGCTGGGTGCAATATCTACTACGTAAACCAAAGTCCTGGTAAGTGTACGAAGACTGAAATGCGGCTTCTGGTCTGCGCCGTCTACGAGTCGATTTTCTGCGGCGAATCTTTGAATCTCGAAGTAAAGATGGGCTATGTCAGAGGCAGCTCGTACTTCGAGATAATTATAACTGCCCAGATAGGCGCCGACTAGTGACGTTAGGGCTTCAAGATCTTTGTCAGGAGAATCGATGAAAATTTCCGTAAACCTGGAGCGGAAACTCAGCGGCAGATCGCGTTTACCAACATCAGTCGCAGGATTCATTGCACCGAAGATGCGAAAGTCCTTATGAGCATAAAGACGCTCAATTTCTCCGGCCTCCGAAAGCAACAACGATGGGCTTTCGTCGCCTCCGCTGGTAAGGAGGTCAGCTAAATTTTCGAGTGTGTCCGGTGAAGCAAGGTTTATTTCGTCAAGCAGGACCCAGCCGCCATTTCTTGCAGCCTTAACAATGTTGCCCTCAACAAATGAAAATGCAAAGCCCTTTGAACCGCTTGAAAGATGCATTTGGAAAGTCTGCACATCGGAGGTAAATCTGTCCCATCTCGCCTTCAGCTTCTTATGCTTGGGAGAGTCTAACTTTCTCTTCTTCGCACGTGGCTCTTGCATGCCTTGGTCAACTGGAAGATTTACGGAACCGAAAGCCTCCTCGACCATTCCCAAGGCTTCTTGCCAGAGTTTTAAAGCCTGGGTCCACCGGCCTTTGCTTACCGCCTTACCTACAGTCTCAATATATCGCTGGTTTCTTCTTGTTGAGAATGTGATCTCAAAAAGATCATCAAACTCTTCCTTTATCGGCATAGCAAGAGCGCGGATGTTTAATGGCTTGAAACCGCCGAGTAAATCTCCGGCTTCGCTCTGCTGCGAAAGATTCACTACCGTTAAAGAATGGCCTAGTGCACGTGCAAGCTGCTGGATGACTGTTGTTTTACCTGTACCAGTCTCACCAACCAATAGGCATGGTTCGGCCATTTTGACTGCTATTGCAACGGATTCTAGATTGCGAAGGACTTGGCTAGTCTTGGCAAAAGGTCGGCTTAAGGCCGATTGATCTGTAGGCTTTCTACGTCGAGCGTTTCTTGTCCTTGAAGCAGTGGCGCGACCAATGCGCAATACAGCATCGCTTTGCAGATACTCCGGCTTTCTTGCTTCCAAGCAATACTGAACGCGTTCCCTGGGCATATGTAGCTCTTGTGCTATAAGACTTACCAATTTAGACTTTGCGTATCCGTAAGGAAGCATACCTGCAAAGCAATCCACTGCTTCGAGGAAGATGTAGTCGTTCGTGATCTCCGAGATAGGCTCGTTACCGCTTTTGACACCCGAGTTCAACAGAAGATCGTGTAGCCTCCCACACCATCGGAAAAGATCTCGAGGCCCTTGTGGTCGACCGAGTCTAAAAGCTACTCTTGGACCAACGACTCCGCCATTACTTAGGTCTCGAACAACGGTGTATACTCTCATAATCTTTGGAACGTATGCATGGAGTATTGGAAATCTGCTCCGTGTTATATCTCCTAGCTCCTCGTCTGATGGCATCTTCAAAGGAACCTGTAACCAGTGGTGAAACCCGATTATGTTTACTGCTGGGTTGACTTCTTCTTTCCTGACATTCGAGATGGAGCGAACAGTGCTGATGAGCTTAAATCCAGGAGCAGCACGGATTGTCTCACCCCAGTTTGGAATAAGAAGCTCCCCTCGTTCAAGCAGCGGCAACAAAGTGCTGATGATATCTGTGGGTGCGCGATCCAGATCTTCGACGACCACCCATCGACCTTCCACGACCGCAGTGGTCAAGACCCCGGGTTGCCAATTGAACGATCCAGGTGTTTTATCACTGGTATACATGCCAATAAGCATCTTGGCATCCGTCTGCTCATTCAGATGCAAAGTTACCATCGAGGAAGTCTTTCCCAGCTCTCTTGCCAGATCCCTAATCACAGAAGTCTTACCTGCACCAGAAAAGCCTGTTACCAACAAGGGCTTCATTTCGTTAATCGAATTTGCCAGCAAGCGCAAGTTCTGGCTCGTGGTTTTTGTGGCGACGAGCCAAGAGGGCTCAGCAGGCCTCCCTGTCAAACGAGGAACCAGAACTTCGCCTATACATGCAGTAGCCGGCGATAAGTCTAGCAGTTGAAAAATTCTTTGATTTCTAGAAGTGACTTTTCTCTTGTCATGCAGAGTTTGGAGACTGTCCATGTCTCGTCGGAGGTCTTCGATCCTTTTCTCTTCCCACAAGCTGAAGAATGCATAATCGATCGTCTTGTCCTCCCATGTGCCATTTATTTCATCTTTACCCAAGTACCTCCCTACCATGCCCATTAAAGCTGCGTCAGATGCATGCAGATACTGACTTATTATTCGGACAGCTAAGTATCTGATATGTCGTTTAGGGTGGTTCAGGAGAAGCTGTAATTGCGCCGGAGAGATAAATGAACCAAACGCATTATTATCAAAATTCAAGAGTCGACAAAGTGCCAGAAGAAGGTCATGCAATGACTTTTCTGGTAGGTCCAACAGCCCTGTCAAGCTCCGCGACGTGAGAGCCACTAATTCACCGGTCTCTGTTTGGCATAAGAGTTCTTTGACGTACACTCTCAAATGAGGAGCGAGTGGGAGGACCCGCGCAAGAGCGGCCAAAACAGCTAACGAATTTTCTTTGAAAGCCCCTTGTCGTAGCCATCTGCTGCATATCTCCACAAAAAGTGTTCTGTGAGTGAGAAAAATCACAGAAGTGTTACTAGGATCTAAGGCCAATCTTGAAAGTACGTCAAGATACTGTATGTTAGAACCTTGATACAAGATTTGGATAATATCCTCCGGAAGGTTTTGTAAAAGCTGCGAGTTTGAAAGCAGCTGAGCTGTCTCCCACGATATGTCCATGACCAAGCATGAAGAAGCCTTCTGCTTCCTGGTGAACATGATAGCAGAAAATTTATAGATTTACTTCAATTGGAGATTTATCGGCGGGTAGCTTTAGGCGAGTTTGGCGCAGCCTGTCGTTCGCGCTACCAAAATGCGCGTCTCCAAAAAACAATTGTTCGAACCTTACCTCCACCAAACATTAGGCACTACCACGCAAGCAAAGATGTCTCTTTCAATACCCAATGCACCCAATAGTGGGCTCTTCAAACAAGGCTACCAAAAGTGATACTTCGTATCCACTGCATCTTGAGAGTAAAGACTGATCTCGGTTCTAGCTATGAATCCGAAGATGGCGCCGTTCTACGCAACATTGAAGCTTGCCGGGCAATAGCCCAAACAGTTCAGACATCTCTAGGTCCTTACGGACGAAACAAAATCGTCATCAACCACCTGCAGAAAATGATCCTAACCTCAGATGCTGCGACTATTTTGAGAGAACTGGATGTCGTACATCCAGCGGCGAAGCTGATAGTGATGGCCAGCCAGCAGCAGGAGGCTGAGATGGGTGATGCTACAAACATGGTAATTGTGTTGGCAGGGGAGATGTTGAAGAAAGCAGAGGAGCTGTTAAGAATGGGGCTGAAGGTTAGCGATGTTATACAAGGCTACGAGAGTGCACAAAGAGAGGCATTACGGTGTTTAGATGGTACGCTGGGACTTTAAATCAATGGGAAGCACACGATGAGTCTACATACTGATGGGCGTATAGAGCTCGTTGTAGACGAAGTCAAAGACCTAAGATCCCACACCGAACTCACCAAAGCCATCCGCACCGTTGTCGCCTCAAAACAATCCGGCAGCGAAGACTTCCTCGCTAGCATGGTCGCCGAAGGTGTTCTCGCTGTCCTCCCTAAAGTCCCCCAAAATTTCAACGTCGACAATATCCGCGTTGTCAAGATAATGGGCGGCTCCCTCGAGCAATCGAAAGTCGTCAAAGGCATGGTCTTTGGTCGCGAACCAGACAGTTCCAAAAAGGGCGCAAAAAACGCCAAAGTCGGCGTCTTCTCCTGCCCCATAGATAACTCTCAGACCGAAACCAAAGGGACAGTCCTCTTGCACAATGCAAAAGAAATGCTCGATTTCACCACGGGGGAGGAAAACCAGCTCGAGCGCGCAATCAAAGAACTCCACGACTCCGGACTGCGTGTAATCGTCGCCGGGTCTACCGTGGGCGAATTAGCGATGCACTACCTTAACCGCTTCGGCTTCCTCGTCATCAAAGTCCTCTCCAAATTCGAGCTCCGCCGCCTCTGCCGCGTCGTCGGTGCTACCCCTCTCGCCCGCCTCGGCGCCCCCATGCCGGATGAAATGGGTCACGTCGACATCGTGGAAACCCTCGAAATCGGTGGCGACCGCGTAACGGTCTTCAGACAAGAAAACGACGCGACCCGCACCGCCACGCTCGTCATCCGAGGCGCGACCCAAAATCACCTCGACGACATCGAGCGCGCCATCGACGACGGCGTCAACGTTGTCAAAGCCATCACCCGAGATGCGAAACTTGTCCCCGGCGCAGGTGCAACGGAAATGCAACTCATCGAGCGCATTTCCGCGTTTGGAGATAAGACGCCTGACCTTACACAATACGCCATTAGGAAATACGCCGAGGCGTTCGAAGTGATCCCGCGCACCCTGGCAGAATCCGCCGGCTTGGACGCCACCGAAGTCCTGGCGCGTCTGTACGCCGCCCACCACAAATCTTTCTCGTCACACAAATCCTCGCCTTCTTCTTCCTCCTCATCATCATCATCATCAAGCTCCTCCTCCGAAGAAGAAGACGAAGAAGACTGGTGCCTAGGCGTTGACATTGAGAACGAAGACGGCACAGGCACGCTTGACGCCAAGGACGAAGGCATCCTAGACCTGCTGGTGGCGAAGCAGTGGGCGATACGGCTGGCAACGGAGGCGGCGCGGACGGTGTTGAGTGTGGACCAGATTATTGTGGCACGGCAGGCGGGGGGGCCGAAGCCGCCGGGGGGGCAGAACCCGGGGTGGGATGAGGACTGATAAGTAGGGGGTTAAGGATAACTGGAACAGTTCTAACGGATGCTTCTTTCAATTTTTGGTGATGAGATGAGTGATGCGACGGCACGTGATGTGATAACCGTGTGCGACCTATGTAGGACTCGTAGATAGATGATGGTCTTGGGTGTAGAGGATCATGAGACATCTGCAAAGATATCCTCTACAAGCCCAACCGTTTTCAAACCCCCGAATGCAAACCGTTTCCACCAGTAAATGTTCGTCCCATTTACACGCCTACTTGCGAGAATTCCAAAAAAAAAACCCTTCGCTAAAACAGTATCTTGCCAACCGCAGATATCGTCTCATATAAATCCCAAATCTCAGAATTTACTCATCCTGGCCCCCCCCCTCTCCCCTGTGATACATCGATTCGCGGCCAGGATCAAATGTATGCATCAAAGAAGCCGCTGGCTCATATGGATTGAATCGAAGAACGTGCTTCAACGCGAGTGTCCAGGTGGAGAGATGGGCTATCATGGGGTTCTTCTCCAGGATGAGAGGAGCTGCTACCAGCTAGATGTTCATGCAACCTGCTGCATCGGGATCTATGGGAGTAATGCTTTAGATGATATGACCGAGTAGAGTAGTCTAGTGTATATATTTACTGTATGTTGGTAGATATATTTCGCTCTATCATGTCCATAGCAGGGGTTGATTCGTTCGTAAAGTAAAGCTGGCTGTAGTGCGATACCCGCAAGATGGAATCTGTAGGCGGTAGATTATGAACTGCTGTTCGCGTGGTGATGGTCTAGCTCATGACGGCCCCGGCTGAATTCTCTAGATTTAGGTACTCATTGATGAACTTTTGATACCCATTGATGAGGGGGCATTCTCCCATAGTTTTAAGGTTTGAAGGAACGCTCAGTGTGCACAACCGACGATCGGATTGTCTAGGTCCGGCTGGGGGCTCAGAGCTGACATGGTACTGTAACGCGTTGTGCTCTGCCTTATGCTCTGCCTTATGCTCTGCCTTATGCTCTGCCTTATGCTCTGCCTTGACGAGATTGCAGCGATTGAACGATAGCATCATTTTACGAAACACCCTGGTACAAACCGACATTGAATATATCTAGCCGCTTTAACAAAAGCTAATTCGAGATCTTCGACGAGCTGCTTGCCGTAAAACGATGGAAGAGTTTACTTTCAAAGCAGCTGAGAATCGTCCGCTTCGCGCCTCGAAGAGGGGTCGGCGATAAGAATTTCAGGAGCAGCAGCAATAGAGAAAAGCTGTAAATCCAAAATCCTTGCAGCGAGCAAAAGGTCGCTCATACCCGTTTCTGTCTTTGCGCTGCACTTAGATCTTTTGTACCGGGGTAGTCCCCTTCGCTTCCACTGTCGTCGCTGTCGCCGCTTCCCCGTTTCTTACCCTTCTTCCCGGCTTTCCCTTCATAGCCCTTCTTTACGCTTACGGCAGAACCTTGATTCTTCAACGCCTTTGTCAAAGCCGTGCTGGGTCTTGTGCCTGGAAAATCTTTTGCACTGAAAACCTCGAAGACATCGCTCTCCAACTCTCCCAAGATGGGAATACTACCGCCAATATCCAAACCTTCTATGTCAAGTTTCATCAATCGAAACAGAAGCTTGTAATGGCCATTTTGACGGCATGATAGGTCGTGAATTACAAAGAAACAGCCTAGCCTCGCGTTTGCATCGCTCGATGCCGGAGCATCGGGATCAGCGCAAACCATAGATGAAGCAACGAGAGAGCCCATAAGACGGCGGCTCAGCTTATTGGCGTTGCTCGGGTCCGAGACGGCCGTTACGTCTGTACCCCATGGAACGGATTTGAGCCCACATTGTATCACCTTGGGGTAGCGTAGCTCAGCAAGGTCCGAGGCAGATGTGGGGTCGAAATTTGCTAGAGAGACCTGGACGACGATGGGAGGATCAATGACACGCCGATCACGCTCACCAAAGCCACAGGCCCGAGCGGCGATGGGCTGCTGACGAATGCTTAGCCTGTAGCGACTTGTTCTTTGATGTTTGTCAGCGATCTCGGTACATCGACAGATTTGGAGTTTCACTATGACTCACATGTCGCGAGAGTTCCGTGGCGATTGTGCAACTGAGCCAGCAAGCACAGAATGCGCTGGGGCTCCACCGTAGCCGCTGGAGGACGTAGTAGAGCTATGTTGTGAGCCTACCGAGCTTCGGTGAAGTTGCTGGCTTGGTGATGGCAACGCTCTCGCATTAAATCTTGCTTCGTCCCTTGATAGATGTTGTCTTGAACTCTCGAATGTCTCATGTGCTGAAGGTTCTTGAAAAGCCGATCTGTCAGGGTGTGGGTTCTGCTGGTACCGCCTCGTGTCTGGCTGCTGATGAGAAGACGCATAGGATGACTCAGTGCGGACGGAGTTGTACGGCGCTGGGTGAAGAAGCTGTTCTAAGGGTGCCGCAGCCTGCTGGGTTGGTCTAGGCTGATGAGTTGGGGGCTGGTTGTATGATTGCGGCGGAGGGTTGATAGGATAGGTTTGATCTGGATAGCCGTGGAATTGGGGCCGAGTTAAGGCAGGGTCTGGTGTGAACAGAGGTTGAGACAGATGAGAAGGATGCCATGGCTCGGGCCTTGCTAGCGTTGAAGGTGGAGGAAGAATGTGGGGACCGACTGGCAGGATTTGTGTTGCTGCCATAGCGTACCCTGGAGCACCTAAGGTTGGTTGTTTCTTGCTTCTTTGCTCTGCTTGTGTTGACGGCGGGTGTCTCGCGGACATGAGTAATGAGTAATGAGTGCGAGAGAGCACAATGAGGACGACAAAACTTATTCACGGAGGGAATGTCATCGTCGTCGACGTTGGTATTCCTGGTCGGCTAGCACTGATTCATAACAAGATACGGCAGGAAAGGCAGCAAGCAATAACGGCGTAGGGCACATGAGCCCGAGCGGTTGGTTGCCAATTGGTTTAAATAGGTGAGGAAGAAATGAGGAGATGACGAGCGAGCTGCATGCCATTCGATAGCTCCGGGGCTTGGAGGATTGGGCTGCGGAGGAGGGAGGTGTGAATAGTGGTAAAGGTCATGCAGGTGCAGATGGCACGAGTATGCCGGAGAGAGAGCGCCAATTGGGATCATCGCCAATTGAAGGTTGCTGACTGGAGGAATCCGTTTACCAACGGGGTGGACACTGGCAAGCAAGCCAGAAAGCTGGGCTTACATGTACAGTGCCTCAGGCACACAGTACAGGCACAAGGCACACGCACATATGAGTTCTATCTTGGCAGCTTTACCTGACGTGACTGGTGTACTGTTAGATAGGTAAGGTAAAATGGTTATAAACTTCATTGACAGGACGATGAGGGACTTGGGTAGCCAGTCTTCGTTACGCTAAAAGATAGATAACAGAGATCGAGGGGATGTTTTTGGCTAAGAATGCGGATCGTGAGGATCTCTGACATGGGTACCGGGACTTGACCCTTAAGGAATGATATGATACCGTACCGTACCGTACCGTATTCATTGCATTGTATGTTACGCTGCTGCATCACTGGTAAAGTAAGGTTGTTGTCATCAGGATGTAGGATTCCGATCTGCTTATTCTTGTCAAGATTGATTCCTTATGATGGCAGTGACGAGGCCAGAAGAGGACTCAGAGAGGGAGCTGACGTCGCGAAACTGGCGAAAATCGTCAAATCCGGGTTTCATGCGCAATTGAACCAGGACGGGGATTGCTCATGCAGCCATCAGACGCACGACCCAAACAAAGTCAAATCGGAAGAGGATGCCCATCGATGATCCACGCGCTAAATCCCTCATGATGCCCAACGGAACAAAATAGATATCAAGTGGATTGACAGACGGGCTATCGGTAGTAGTAGCAGTAAGTCCGCGCTTTGATTGATGCTTTCCATCATCTTGCCGCAGCCTCCTCACCAACTCATAGAATTGGAAAGTCTTTGCCCCATACAGATGGATCACGGCTACAGCCGTCCTACAAATGTACTTGGAACGAGCTTTCAACTCTCTTAACTCAGCATATCCCCCAACTCCAATTGACTATCACGCTGATCAGCCGCTGATAAAACCTACTGCTACTACTCCGTACTACATACTACTCCTACTACTCAAGAAACGAAGACTCACAACGGCTTCCAATGAATAGTGGCAGCCGTCGTCTCCCCAATAAGCCATTGCGTGCATTAGGGGTCTTACCAAAACCAGGAACGTCATCTGGATAAAGCGTTAGCATAGCAGCCACAACACTGTTCCTGTCAGAGACGGTCAATAATATCTGTCCTCTGTCCTGAATAGTCCATCCTGTCCCGACAATTGGTACGACAAGTTAGGAGAAATGGATCTGACTTGGCCATGACGAGGCAACCTCCATCAGTGTTCCTTTCATCTCGGGCAGTTTTGTGTTCTACAACAGCAGACCACATAGACGGAAGTATGGACGTCCGATCACACCACGCTCTGGCTGACAACGCATCCAGCTCATCATGGCTCCATCTGTTCTTAAGATTCATCCGGGGGAAGCCTCGAAGCAGGTGACTGCCCACACAGGCTACTTACATCCCGCTGTCAACGCCACAGCATCATGATGAACATGGCATAAGGTACTCTATGTGGAGGCTGAAGGACACTAAAGTATTGGGCTTACGGCAGGAGCATAAGTGAACGCAAGACTGCGGCGTCAAGCATCTTCTACCACCACACCTTGGCCACGAAGAAAGTATTTAGGGGCAGAACAATAGCCGCGCAAATCTGATTCCCTACCAATGTTGCCGGTATAACAGCAGCAAGGTGTATGCTCCATGCTATGTCGCAATACCGAACAAGCGGAAAGATCACCCTGCAAAGCTTCAAAACGCTAGATAATGCAACGACGACTCGATCGGGGGGTTAGTGTCCTCGGTTCTACGCCGTGCAGCTGTCAAACCTGCGTGTCGGGACTTTGGTAGATTTCACATAATGTCGAGGCCTAAGCGTAAAAGCTACCAGGTTGTGGCTCTCGTGCGTCCATCCTAAACCAATCGCCAAAGACTAATTATAGTATAATTCTATTCAAGGCTATGTTTTATCCCTTCGACTTCGATTTTGCCATCATACCACGATACCGACTGGTACTACTGCAATTGTGCGCAATCACCGGAATTAGTAGACCACTCAGGTTAAAATCTGCACTGGCCCTAATTCCTTAGGCCTAGTACTAAAAGGCTAATATATCTTATATTAAGGTAAGGATCCGTGTATAGATCATTTCATCCGGAGTTCGGATTCTTTCCACAAATGCGAGATCGAAAAGGCTAGCGAGTGATAGGAACGCTTCCATGTTTTCGTGATGGTGTTGTCGCCACGGCGTTTGCTATTGGAGACTGCGACCAATCGACAAGGCTCTTTGTGAGCGCGGGAATCCTTTCCGACTTGCCCAGCAGCAACATTTAAGGCATCCACCAGCGCAGATGTGATACTGTCTGCGAGAGGCTTGCCAAGCTTGCAGAGGCTACAGGTACCGTCGTGGTTTAGCTTTCTGAAAGATAACTTCTCGGCTTGAGTTCCGCTTTTTACAACGGTCTCAAAGCTTGAGATGCAGACCAGCAAGCTAAGCTTACCTCATTGGAGACGAAGTTAGTGTGCCATGAAGGTCTAGATACGCATGACATGGCCTCTAATGCCGAAGTTACAAGCAAAACTCAACTTTTCCTTTCTCCTTCCTCTTCTCCTCCTCTCTAATGTCAAGGGTCGAAAAGGATCGCAGTATTTCGTACTCGACAGTAGACATCTATATCCGCATTAGAGACATCTGCACAGCCTATATATCACATGAAATTATTAATCCCGGTCGAGCTTGGGAGACCTCGTTTACGCAACACACATCACATTCTGGTGACCAATGGAAGGTTGGCTACTGCTCATGGTCAATGATACTTCGTCTGGAGTCCACCAAGCTAGGCGCATTGACCTCTTCGCAAGCAAGATACCTGGATTGACGACCCATGAGACTACTTTAAAACATAGCCGATATGGTTCTGTATTGTTTCTGTATTCACGCCCAGTTCAACGGTGGATTGAAGACCGATATTGAACGTCTCGGGACAACGCTAAAGGAGATAAGATGACAGAAGCATGCGAGGTGAAGCTCGGAGACTTCAGAGCAATTTTTTTTCTCTGGTAGGGGGCCCCTAGGTCTTTGTGATGCAAATAATGGTTGTGGCTAAAAATTGTCCAAAAGGGACAACCCGATCCACGAATACAACAGATGGTAGCACTTGATCCAAAATTCCTGATCGCCCACACGATCATTACAATTTTCTTACCCTGCTCTACAGCTTACAACCCGTACTCTCTCATATCTAACACCAGAACCGTACCACGTCCGCACCTTTCAACAGCTTCTCCCGAGTTGCAATATCTGTTGGAAGTCTCCCTGGTTATTTGCCAAGTGCGGCTTCTTGGGTCGGCAACGATTCCGGATCGAAGAACTCGGTCATAAGAACGGCAACTTCACAGCTTCCTATTTGGTAGCTGCGAGGTGTCTTCTGGGGTGGCCTTCCGGGGCTCAATCGCGGCACAGCGCTTGAAGCAAGGAATTCGAGCTCAATGTTGCCGAATTAGTCTTACTCCCTTATCATGAGGGCTATGGCAGCCTGGCAGTCTGCCTTCCTGGGAGCTTTCCCATTCGCCAAGGCCGAGTCTTTCGTGCAATCGACTCCAACTGGGTCTGCCCAGGCCAGAGAAAGCAATGTCTGAGCTTCAAGATTGAATGGTGGCTCTGCTAGCAGGAGGAAACAGCATCGAAGAGGGACGTACTAACCAAACAAGAGCGAAAGATAGTATATGTGTCTTTTGTTAGATGTTGGATTTGGAACTGACGGTGAACAGAGATGCGTCTCTGTAAGGTTGGCAACGCCAGATAATTTGCAGAGGCAGCTTTAGGAGAAGATGTTACTGAGGCGTTGTATAAGTTGATATTATCTCTACGTGTGAATCAGGTTTATGTTAACTAGTTCCAATCAATGACAGCATACCTGGACAGCAGGTTCGTTCGAGTAACACGCAGGCCGTACCATTTAGATGCGCTCATAAGATAGCTCCTATCACGATGGATAGCTGAATAGCATTCTGCATTAAGCGACCGCCTGCACAGGTTGAAGCCGATCAACGAGTTGTCGACTCTATACAACGTTTCGTATCGACTCACACATAGTGAGCTGTACGAGTATCATATGCTTTCGGAACAAACCCTTTGCGGCCCCAGACGTTTGATCCCCCCCCACCGCGCTGCCGCCAAATTCACCTATGTATCCTCACAGTTGCAACGCGGAGAGTTGGAACATCCATCCGATCCTGGTGATTGGTGCATTCAGATATCAACCCCTTAGCCCCCATACCACACAACATTTGAAATCTTCCAAACCTGGAAAGATTTTGAAAGAATGGGAAAACAATCGAAACCGGGCTGCTTTACGTAGAGATGTATATGCCTTGGTTTTGCGGAAAGCTGATCAAGTCTACGACCGCTCGAAGACTACATATGTTGCAGAAAAATACTCGATTTAATTCTACATTGGTTTGTGCTCAGTGCAAGAGGATTCGAATAGATGAACCGCTCCCGAATTACCGCGGCGTCTTTTTATTTCTCCACCTTTCCATAGATATTTCTCTCATTGCCAAGCTTTTCTGACCTCTCTCCCACCCTCCCCCCCGCACTCCCCCTTTTCCCGAGCCCCCCATCCCGTCCTCAAAATCCCCTCAAAATCCCCTTCCTCTCCAGCCCCAAAACCACACCCCCAAAACCACACCCTCACACCCCCCCAAGCCCTTCAAATCCCCCTTCAAACATCCATCCCCCATTTCCCTTCCAACGCCTCGAAATTTCCACGACGTGCAACCCCGCGCTCATCCAAACCACGGTCTCCATATCTTCTCGCAACAGTAACCAGAAACTTACATCGACGCTGAAGACACCAGCGTTGTTTCTCAGTTCGAGAGCGGGTAGGTAGACGTCTAGTCTAGTGGTTGTGCGAAGGTACCTTAGAGAGGAGGAGAAGGGGGGGGGGCTTGGGTTGGGGGTGTGAACGTTAGCTGGGTCGGGAGGATGGCATAGGTACAAGGTATATTTTCCGTGAAGTATTCGCGGCATGGCTGGACCCTCTGGGTTCGATGGAAAAGGGACGGGTTCGCCCTTGATGCCAGACACGATAGCCCCTATTCGCAGATCCAGCAGTATTCCATTTTACTTTCGCTACACCCATCCAACTACAACCCTCCCCCCCCACAAAATTTTACAACCATCCCATCCCACCAAACTCCCAAATTTATACACTTCCCCTGCCCCCTCCTTCACCACCAACCTCGCCCTTCTGCTAAACAACAAAATATCAATGCGCATGCCCCACCTGCGTCAAAAGCGGCAACAGCATCCCACCCACAGCCGCCATCACAAGCCTCAAACTCTTTCCCTCATTCGGCCTGTACGTTTCGCGGCCGTTCAGGCTGCCGTCGAGGTAGCCGTTTGTAGGGGGTTCTTCGGAAGGAAGGGTATTGTAGGCGTTGTCGACGGAGGAGGGGGTGGGGGAGTCGGCGTCTTGCATGGTGTGCATGGCTACGTATCTGTGGTTGAGTGGGGTGTTAGCGTATGAGCGAGTTTTTGTGGTTGGATTGGAGGGGGATTTGGAAAGGTCGGTGCTCTTTATTGTGGCGGGTAGGCAGTTCGTAAAAGGGGGGCAACAAAGACGGCGACCTCGTGGTGTTGGGTCCTTGAGTTCTTGGGGAAGAGGTGTGCCTTACAGAAATGTGCCACCAGAAAATAGCAGCAGTACCCCAGTCCACCACCTCATCCCTTCTTCCTCCGCACCTCCGCCGCCTAACGCTCTCACAACCACCCATGTCGCCACTGCTCCCGCCGGCGCGGCAAGACTGAATACCACTAGATGCGCTCTAGCCCCCCTCTTCCCAAGTCCCTGCTTCAACAGCACGGCCGTCAGCCCAAAGGCTGCGGGGGCTTTGTGCACCATGATCGCTACAAATATTATGAGGGAGAGGGATGTGGTGGCGGAGCTAGTAGAGGAGGCGCCTAGAGCGATGCCGTCGGCCGCGGCGTGTATACACAGCCCTAGGGTGGTGGAAAGGGTGCGTTGTGGGTGTTGTTGTGAAGGGGGCGCGGTGGAAGAGAGGTCGGAAAGGGAGTAGATGTTTGTGGATTGCGGTCTTGACTTTGCCGACGGGGATAAAGCTGGAAGAGTGTCGAGGAGGTACATGAGGATGAAGCCAAGGATGAGGGAGAGACCAATCCAGGCATGTGGGGTTCGGGAGGAATTGGAGTGAGGCTTGTTGGGGAGGATGGAGGGAGTTTCGGGCAGGGTAGGCGGTTTGATGGGGGACGGGGAGTCCTTTGGTGGGGGTGGGGGTTCTGGTGCTTTGGGGGCGGGTTGGTCGGGGTCATTGGTGTGGACGGGGATGATAGGGGGGCGTTTGAGGATGTCGCTGGAGGAGTCGTCGCGTGTTGAGAGGGGATATGAGCGGGGGAAGGGTTGGTGTAATTGTTGTAGGTTCGGCTGCCGTCGTATGTCGAGCGAATGTGGTGATATGGTTCTTCGGCTGTGGGTGTGAGAATGCCCAGAGTCGCCGGCGCTGTATAGGGTCTCGACACCTTCGGGAATGATCACTATCAAGGCCGTGCCGACCAGGACTCCCATCCCTATGGTGGATATAAATTTGAGCCGCGATTGCGAGAGGGAGAAGGATAGCGGTAGGGAGCCAGCGAGGAATGAGCTACAGCGCCGTCAGATCTCTCCAGCCAATTAAGATAGTCTGTCTCTATACTCACGCAACGGCCATTACCGTGCTCAAAGTGAGCAGCATAAGCAGACCGTCCAGCATCTTACAGGAGTCCTTGACGGGTTTATATCGGTTCGAAGGGATCCAGTCGCAGCGACCGGGTCAATTAGCAAGCAGTGGTCATGACATGGTTTGGACAGGTTGCTGTAAGGCGTCTCGGAGCAGATGTTTTTACTATCCCTCCGTGCATCGTGGACTGTTGGACGAAATGGTTTCAGCTTCGAAATTCTTGCCCAGTGGCTGAGCAGAGACGGACTGAAGGTACGAGTATCTACCTATTCGGTAAAGCCCTAGAAGGGTTCACTTAGCAGTCGTTCAGCCCTATAGGGCTGAAAATCCACATCTCAAATTTCATTTTCAACATAACAGCAAAATGATGGCAGCCACCCCCCCTACGTCCTTCACATCTTCTGAAGATATCGAACTTTCACAGGAAGAGCGCATAACGCTTGCTCACGCCCGTTGGAATGAGGCTACAGCAGCTAACGAAAATCCTTCCAAAGCAAAACTCGCTCATCAACATGACATACCAAAGAGTACTCTTACGGATCGAATCGATGGTCGAAAGGCTACTGCTGCACGCAATCAGCATTTTCAAAGACTTAGTCCCGAAGAAGAAGCTACTATACGTGACTGAATTCTACGTTTTTCGGAGCTCTTTACTTCAAAACCTTCTTCTATCTCTCGAAAACGAGCTGCCACAGCCTCAGCTCAACAAACAAAGGTGTGGAATAAGGAGGTCAATTGTCTACTACGTCTAGGCTCTGAGCTCTTCGCTTCAAAGCCTTCTTTTACTTAAAAAAACGAGCTGTCGCAGCATCAATGACAGCAAGCTCTAGACAAAAGAAGAAGAAGCAGCTGATAGTTAAGCTACGGGTCAGGCAGCTGAAGCAGAAGCAGGAGCAGGAGCAGGAGCAGAGGAATAACGTGATATCTATAACTGGCCAATCAGGGCGAGGCATGCGTATCAGAAGGGCCCCAAAGAGGTCTTATTAGCTACGTAGTTCATCAAAAACAAATCGGTTGAAGCAATAAAGTATGAAATATGTATGGATTATCAGCCCCATAGGGCTGGACGACTGCTACGTGAACCCTTCTATCGACCATGTGAAGCTTCGCGTTGCTCAGGCTGCTAAGGTACCGATTGATACCGACTTCATACCAATCGCCAAAATACCACTCCAAATCCACGATGGATGACCAAGAAGAATGTGAGTATAATCAGTTTACTTGCCGTGTGTGCAGCTACTGATGGTCGCAGGGTCGAGCGATGCCAATGAGGCTCTAGAGATCTCCCTTGTCCAAGCTGGTTCGAATGCGCCGAAAACTCTGTCAACATTTCACCCTCAATTCACCTATCCTATCTTTGGTGAAGAGCAAAGTATATTTGGCTATCAAGGCCTCCACATAAATCTCCGTTTTGCCGCTCACGACCTACGGACCAACCTTGAAATCAGCTACGACAAGAAGTTCAAAGCGGTTGGCGACACTAAGGCCACGGACATCGAGGAGACTCTGAAAGAATGGATTCCAGCGGGTGAGTATCTTAGAACTCGCAAGACTGGGAGTTACTTATCATGCGTCTGCAGAGACCTTCAACAAGACATCCAATTTCAACACACTTGTCCAGGAAGACGCTTCTGCGAAAGACTTTCAGCCGCCCGGAAAGCTGATCAAAAGCTACACGAGCAAAGGTCGAAACTTCGAGATATGGTGCGGCGAATTGACTGATCCCGCCGTTCAACGAATCATTGAACGGATACAAATTCTCGTTTCCTTCTTCATCGAGGGAGGTACACCGCTTGCACTGGATGATGAGGACTGGAGATGGCTGGTCTTCTTTGTGTATGCTTATCGTGTCTCCCCCGTAAAACTCTGCTGACACTTTTCCCCAGCTATGAGAAGATCCCAACTCCCGAAACTCCAACCACCTCGCCCTACTCGATAGCCGGCTACTCCACATCCTACCGTTTCCTGACCTACAAATCCTCTTCTACTTCACACTCCTCAAAACGCCCTTTACAGACCTTCACCCTTCCCCCACCCACACCCATCTCGCCATCAGAATTACCCTCCCGCGCCCGCATCTCCCAATTCCTCATCCTCCCACCCCACCAATCTCACTCGCACGGCACCCACCTCTACAACAGCATGACCGACCTCTTCCTAAAATCCCCCACCTGCACCGAAATCACCGTCGAAGACCCCAACGAATCATTTGACGACCTCCGCGACTACTGCGACTACGCCCGCCTCACCTCCAACAGTACCTTCGCCCAAATCTCCCTCTCCGCCACCATCGACCCAAAACTCACCTCCAAACGCATCGGCGTCCGCGTCCCGACATCGCACCTCCTCCCCCTCCCCCTCCTCGAAACCCTCCGCCGCAAAAACAAACTCGCGCCCCGCCAATTCCACCGCCTTGTCGAAATGCACCTCCTCTCCAAAATCTCCCCGCACGCCCGCCAAGCCGGCACAGCACGCCTAACGCAGCGAGCGCGCGCAAGTAACGACGACGATCGGGCGTTCTACTACTGGCGACTGCTGGTCAAGCAGCGCATCTACAAGAAAAACAAAGACGTCCTCATCCAGCTCGAACGGGCTGAGCGCGTCGAGAAAGTGGAGGAGACGGTTGGGGAGGTGGTGGGTGACTATGAGCGCTTGTTGAGGGGGGTGGAGAAGAGGAAGGGGTATGGAGACGAGGACAGGGTGAATGGGAGTGGTGCGGAGGTGAGTGTAAATGGCAAGGTGGGAGGGGAGGGGAGGTCGAGGGGGAAGAGGAAGACGGTGATTGAGGATGAAGATGAGGATGAGGGGGAAGGGAGGGGGATGCCGAGGAGGAGGATGGAGGGGTTGTAGTGAGCGGGTGGGGGTGGAGGGTTGTGGTGAATGTGCTGGACGGGCGTTTTGAGGTGACGGCGGAGGGTTTGCTGGTTTCATGTGCACCGATATATCGCGGCGAGAGGATATGCAGAGGGACTGGGCATACTTTGGTTATGTGGGCAATTTTCCACATTTCCAACACAGTGGCCATTTACTCGGGGCATCTGAGACTTGCAAAGGGAAGAAACAACGCAAAAGTCGGCGTGCAAATCTCGCATTGACCCTCAAGCCGCAGTAAGCTTCAAGAACAAATGGAACGGTAGAAGCTCGAAGTACATATACCGATCCATCTATTCACTTCCTGACATCCCATCATCGGCCCCCTAATAATAAAAATTCTCCTCCGGCACCCTCCCCCTCATAAACTCCGGCTCACTCCCCCTAACATATATGTCCTCGAACAAATTCCTCTCCGAGGCCTCGGGCGGCGCCATCTTCTCCGCTTCCGCCACCTCCCCATCCACATACGCCCTTGCTTCCTTATCAATCGCCTTCAACTCCTCCTCACTTGTAACCTCCCAATCCAGCAATTTCTGCTTCAGGCCCGCGATGGGGTCGTTGGTGGAGCGCATGCGCTGGATTTCTTCGCGGGTGCGATAGGTGGTGCCTGGGTCGGACATGGAGTGGCCGCCATAGCGGTAGGTGACGTATTCGAGGACGAGGGGGCCATGGCCGGCGGTGGTGTAGGCTTTGGAGTATTCGACGGCGGCTTTGACAGCGAGGATGTCCATGCCGTTGACTTTGAGGCCGGGGATGTATTGGCCGCGCTTATAGTACTCGGTGAGGGCGGCGGCACGGTTGGCGGCGGTGCCCATGCCGTATTTGTTGTCTTTAGGGGGAAAAAAGTTAGTCCTCAAATTGTGGGGTGTGTAGGATGATGAAAGGGGAATACGCACTTTCGCAGCCAAACAAGATCGGCAAGTTCCATAGCTTGGCCATATTAAACGCTTCAAAGACTTGGCCTTGGTTACTGGCACCGTCGCCGTACAAACAAATAGTTACGTTGTTCTTGCCCAGATACTGGTTTGCGAACGCGAGGCCAGCACCCACAGGAACTTGAGCGCCTACTATACCATTGCCTCCGTAGAAACCCTTGGCAAACATATGCATCGAGCCACCTTTGCCGTAAGCTATACCTCCTCTTCGTCCCAGTAGCTCCCCAATAATGGATTTCACGGCACCACCTCGCATTAGGGCAAAGCCGTGGCATCGGTAGGCTGTGATTACGTGGTCTTCTTTGGTGATGGCGTGTTCGATTCCCGCTGCAACGGCCTCTTGACCGGTGGAGAGATGGCAGAAACCTCGGATCTTCTTCTCTTTGTAGAGACGATCGGCGGCCATTTCCATTCGTCTTTAAGATCGGATATTAGCACCTCTTCAACCTTCTACCCGGTAGCTATTTACCTTATCGAAACCATATCATAGTACATCCGCTTCAGCTCTTTCTTCGTGGTGGGGAGGGTGTATGGGGGAGGGTCGAGCTCATAGGTTTCGAAGCTCTCATCTGAGAGTCTGACCTCGAAAGGCTTGTCATCCTCCTAGTTGTGCAAGCTGTAAGAAGCTTCCATATCAGAGATTCGGCCATTAACGGTTACTTACAGCAGGTACGTTCTCTTTTTCTGCATGAGATGAGGCCGCGTCGGTGGTGACTGTGCGCTTTGCTTGACAGCGAGGCACCAAGGCATTTCGCCTCAGCGGCAAAGCACGGCTGGTCCTCAGAGCTCTGCTGATCATTGTAATAGACGGCGATGAGATTGTGAAAGAGCTTGCTGAAGCTCTTCCGAACAATTATCGGGTGTTCCAATCTACGCTAGGCCTGAAGCTAGGCCGAAACAACATTTCGTGGGAACCCTGCAAATCAGTTGTTGGGAGCTTCTCGGTGATCGAAATTCGATACTTGAATGGTGTCAGGTACTCTCTATATAAGGTACTTGAAGCTCTACTGCCACAAGAAGCTAACAGCCCCCGATATCAACGCTCCTGCACAAATCGCATGAAGCCCCATATGCAACCACGGTCCTCCTAGTCCCCCTTCACCCTTTCCCTCCCCATCCCAGATCCTACATCCAGCTCTCACCAAAGGCCCGAAGTGATACAGTGCCAAAGCTCCCGTGATTTTACTTGACACAGCGTCCGGAGGTTTGAAAAGGAAGATCAGCGCGATGAGGTTGGACGTCATAAGTAGAAGGGCGTACTGGCGGATCACCGCATGGGCGTGAGGCTGTTTGACGGCGAGGGTGGCGGAGGGGCGGAAGATGAAGTTGAGAGAGGCGGGAAGCTCGATGAGGATATGGAGGAGCAACGGGATGTTTAATGGTGGTGGCATCTGAATTGAATCTTTGTGGGAAATTATTTGGGTGGATACTGTTCAGGAGGGCAAACCTTTGATCACTGATTTACAGAAGACTTGAGAAGGATCTACAAATACATAATTGATGTTCGCCAGAACTTGAATCTCGTTTCTTGTATGACATTATACCATTCAACCCTATTTTATTTGACATAGCTACCTCCTGAAGTATTAAGCCTCTTTCCTCAATCAGAACACCTTGATTTGTCAAGACCGCCTCTCAAGCCTCTCTTTCCTAGTCCTGACTCAACAGCAGGAACTCTGCAAAGGCTCGCTGCGCATCCTCTTCTCCCGCCAATCCCGCCAGAGTCTCTAAGTCATCGATCAAATGCTCCTCCACCGGCCTTTTCGACTTGACGCTGGCCTTAAAACCGTTCAGAGCTCCAGCCAGCCAAATTGGGACCTTCTTCCAGCTATTCTCTTCCCATTATCGTACGCCCGATTCACCCAACGATATGCTCCAGTTTTCGTTGCTATAAACCTCACAAGAGTACAGTAGCAATTATTCCACTGTTCGGCAGGAGGAGATACTCCGCATCAGGTTGATTCCATAATAAATGTATGGACCAACTCGATTCAGTCTCCGCGAACCGTCAAATCCTCCGAGGCCTCCATGATCTCCTGCACTCCATCCCTCGCTTCGTCAGTAGTAGCTAATCCAGATCGCGATATATCTGTTGACCATTTTGCCAAATCAGCTACAGTTTTATGGTTTCGCTTGCGAACTCCCCTTGGCGAACGAGCTACGATCTCCACTGCTAGCTGCGCAACCGCAATTGCAAGCTCAAGAGAATCGCGTTGGTTCGAAGGCTCAGTCATGGATGCCATCTGTACGACCTCCATCCACTCCTCTTTGGCTGGCCCTGTCTCGTCGGCTTCCACGATGCCAAGAAGGACGCGGACGATCGAGGTGCCATGGAGTGAGTCTGGATTTGGTGAAGCCAGGAGTTCCTGGAGGTCTTTGACGAGGGCCTCCCAGCCTCCTGTTCGGAGAAACGCTTCAACACCTTCAGGCACGGAGATAATACCTTCCAGGGCTATGAGTGTAGGAGAGCGGAAATCAATGTTGCCATCGGAACCGTAAAGGTATAGAAGGACGTCCATAACGCCTGCGGCTTCTCTGCGCAAGGCATCATTGTCGTCTTCACGAAGCCAGAGAGCAAGGGCACGAAGTTGAGATAATGTCAATAGGTCTTCAATCATTCCACCATCCGAAGATTCCCAGAAAATGGCCCGAGATGGGTTATAAGGTCCTGCGGAGTATAGGCGAGCTGACGGTTCAAGGCCTGCCGCCCCGGCTACGGATGCGTCGAAGCGGTCACGGAGTGCTTCGATAGTTAGGGACATCACCTCAGAAATATCGACTCGAAGTTGTAGAAGCAGAGAAGGCGAAAGGGAAAACCGTGTTGAGGGCCCAACATCCGTGCCATCCTCGTCCTCATCATCAAGACTCTGCACTAGAAATCCAATGAACGAAGTAATGATATCAGAGGACCCAGCTATACGAGCAGAAGTGCTTGGGTATTCAGGTGAATTGAGTATGGCGAGGAGGGAAGGAATCGAAGAGCGGATATCAATTAGCAGCAACTTGACAAATAGGTACGAAACTGGTTTAGATTCGGAGGAATACTTCTGTTCTCCAGCCCCGTTAAAGATGAGTGTAGGGACTTGTGAGGGATATAGGTGAAATAACGTTGCTGTCAGAAGCACCAAAGCCTGCCTGCTTTTCGCTGCAGACGCAGCTTGGCGACTGAGGCCCGCCATTTGAATGAGTTCAACGGTAGGGACCAGCCATCCAGGAGATTGTGTATTTTCCTAATTTGGTCATCCAATGCGACAGAAATAAAGTTTTTTGAATAGTTTACTAACCCTCGCAGGTGATGCTGTCAAAATCCGATTGATGCACTCAAAGAACAGTGTGAAGTCTTTGGTATCTTTGAAAGAATCAACTAAAGTAGATAATGTACCATCAAGCTTGTCCCAGTATAGAGATTGCTCGAGACTAGGGTGGGACGCTGCGAGAAACGCATACTTCACCACGTCGAGTGCTAAGGAGTGCTCAGGGATCGCCTTCAGCAACTGAGGCCAGCTCTTGGCGGCAAGCAACGCCGAAGAGCCCTCCAATGTGCTAGCAATTGTTACAAGTAGCTGTAGAATCTGTGTCATAGACTGAGCTGGACTGCGTCAAAGATTAGTTAGATTTTACACCTCTATGACCTTGCGTGTAAGAGTACCTACCTCCAGGCCAATGCAGCCATAAGGCCTTCGGCTCGGCCAACAAATTTTACATCCTCCTGCACGATCGAAGGTATGAGTCTGACAAAAGTATGCAGTACACCGACGGCTAATTCCACCATACTCTCTGCTTCTTGATTGCTCTTCTTCCCGCTACCCCCCGCTCTGAGCATTCGATCTAGAAATTTGGCTGGAATGGCGGCCCAGAACTGCGCCATCACCTTCGGATCTTTCTGGAATTCTTCATTGCTATCTAAAAGTGCTCTGAGAATAGTCAACCCAGCAAAACGAGAAGTGTCGTCGCCAGCACTAAGGAGAGCCAGCGTTCTCTGTATAGATTCATCCTTGCTTATCCCGTTGCTTGTCTCCTGGTCTTGAACTTCTTCTTTTGCATCACCTCTCCCTTGCTCTCCGTGTCCAGACGACATTACGGCTCACCAGCGGGCCTTTGCTGAGCCTGGTTCGACTGGAGTCTAGTCCTTTTGTTATATCTATCGTAAAGCTCCCAACATAAATCCCAGCTCTGGAAGCAAGTCCACGCTATAGCTGTGTATTGTAGAATAACCCACTCCTGTTTTGATAGAGAGAGTTCCATGGTGTTGACCGAAGTTACGTGGTTGATAAAGTAACGGTGCGTGGGGGGTGCAAGAAGGTGCGGATCATCCCGAGCTTCAAGATCGCGCTAGAGAAATCCAAGTCTTCGATTTAAGACCATTGAAGGACGTACAGCGATATAGAACTCGAACAATCCTCTTCTCTTTCCCATAATGTCACTCTCCTGCGGAAACACAGCGAGATGCTGTGCGCGAGCCCTACGTAATACCTCCCGACCTATCTGTTCCGCCCCTTCAGCAATTTCACAACGCCAACGACGAGCCCCGACGCGGCGATGGGAATCCACAGCAGCGGCGCCCAGCAGCCCAAAGATTGCGGGGATAGTTGATCAGATAAGTCAATTGACACTGCTGGAAACGGCAGATCTGGTATCAAATCTCAAGGCAAGTTTCTGACAGATTTGCGCCAATCCCTCTTCCATTTTAGCTCCCAAAAGCTGCGAATTAACCCCCTCCTCCCCACAGACCCGCCTCAACATCCCCGACATGCCCATGGGCGGTTTCGCCGCCGCTGGACCTGCCGCCTCAGCCCCGGCAGAGGAAGAAGAAGCCGCCCCTGCAGCGCAAGAAAAGACGCTGTTCACCCTCACCCTCAAGTCGTTCGATGCAGGCGCGAAACCAAAGGTCATCAAGGAGGTCAAGAGCATGCTCGGGCTGAGCCTGGTCGATAGTAAGAAGTTCGTGGAGAGCGCGCCTAAGATGATGAAGGAGGGGGTGCCGAAGGAGGAGTCTGAGAAAATTATTGAGACGTTGAAGGGGTTGGGGGCGGTGGTGACGATGGATTGAGGGAAATGCTGAGCGGGGGGAGGTGTTTGTATATGGGATGAGGCGTGTGCATAGATTTATCGAGCATTACGGGTTAAAGTGGGATCGTGTACAATTCTGGTACGGCATTGCATGTTGTGCATAACCAGCAATGTTTTCAATGGTAAAACCCCTCAAACTCCAGATTAAGAAACGCGCTGTCTTCCTCCATCCATATCGTACAGTCTCAGAATCTCGCCGTCATTCTCCATCCGTATTCTTAACTCTCGGAGTTCTGCGTCCCCCCTGACCCCTCCGCTTCATCTGCACCCGTAGCACTCCCAGCGTCGGTCTTCGCCGCCTGCTTGACCCCTTTCACTGCTTAAAAATTAGCTCCATTTATTCATGCATTCGCTCGAGCAGCCACTTACCTCTACCCGCCATCTCCCTCGTCCTCAGCATAAGCTGAACCAGGTCATCCTCAGCGGCCTTCATTTGGGCCTCCTGGGCATTCAGCGTTGGGGCCGCCGCCGCGTTGACCATCGGAGCGAAGTTTTGAGGGACATTGCTGCTTATCGATCTGATCGTCCCGATTACATCGCGGGCTTGATGGTGCTGTTGTAGGCTTTCGCCTTGCGATCTGACGAGTTCGGCCCTGGTCTCCTCGATGGTGCTGGCGTCTAGTTCCTGCGTAGCTGGAGCTGGAGCTGATGATGATTCGGCTTCCATTGATGGAGCCGGAGCTTCCTTTGGCGTTTGTTCGGCCATGGTTGAGGTGCTGGTTGGATGGTCAATCAGGTCAGAGATGCCGTGATTGTGGGTTGTTAGGCGATGGAAGAATGTTAGGCCCGGATCTTGATCGCAGTGAGAGCTAAGAAGTCGACAAGCTTGTGAATGATGAGCATGTTGTAGCTCCCTATCGACATCTACTGTCTCCGGTGTCGCCATGTCGGGGGAAGATTGAGAGCGATGCATGTTGGAGCTCGTCGACATTGAAAGATCAAGAAGTCGGTTGTAAAATAATATGTAAGTAGTTGGTTAAAACCAGTTATCGATTTAGAAGTGCCGAACGGTCGATAGGTTGGAGGTTATTAAAGGAACGTGAAGTTGGCAGAGGGTGAGCTTGTTGTTTTCGTGCTATGTGGGCATCAGTCGGTCTAAGGGTGAATCATAACACATTTGGACGGACATACACATCAGAAATGTTAGCTTCGCAGCTACACGTACTGATGGCTCTCGGTCATAGGTCCCAGAAAACTCCAAGATGATGCTCCAGGTATCATTCAAAGTATTGAACAATCACTCCACCTCAACAGCCTGTCTTCTTTCCATAGCATCTTCCTCAGCCGCAATATAATCATCCTCCCCAATATCGCTGGCCTCATCCCACAAGCGCTCGAATTCCTCGTCATCTTCATCACCAACAGCCCAAATACTTTCTCTTAGCCGCTTGTGTCTCTCCCGATCCTCTTCTATTCTCTGTTCTATCTGCCGCTTGTCAAGTCTTGCCACGCCGTTTACTTTTGGCGCTGTTTGGCTAGGGTTTTGTTCTTGCTGGCCATTTGCTTCTACAGGAGAGAGGGCAGGGTGTGCAGGAAGGGTATCCCGTTCCTTTAGACAGGCTTCGATCTCTAGGACGTTTTCTGGAGCTAGAATTGACTTTTGTTGCAAACCATTGAGAACCTAGAAAACAGAGTAAGCAACGACGGCATGTAGGATGTCTCTTATACTGGCTTACCCTCCTTACAACCTTTACGTTCGCAGCTCCTGACCCATCGTTGGGCGCCACGGCATCGACTATACTCAATATGTCTATCTGGATCATCTGAATGAACCTCATGTGATTCTCACGCTGTGCCATATCGCAGAGATGTTCTATGAAGTACATGATATTCGCTCTATTGTTCATTGAATTCTACAGCGGAGTGTCAGCTTTACTATAACGCTTTGCCAAATCTAAGCAACGCACATACTCGTTCAAGCTGTTCAAGAATACATGAGTGCAGATCCTCATCCATATCTCTGTATTTCATGGCATAAAGTGCAGCTTTTTGTGAGGAATTGACCGATGCATTCAGGTGCTGCAGCTGCGAGGTGAAACGCATCCGAACTTCAAAAGGGTCTGCCATAGTACTTTATACCAAGATTTGTTTTGGATAATCTTGGTATGGGTACTTGAAGTTATGAAAAGGTGAGACCGCTGCTCAAGGTTGGGATAGAGAAGGCGGTCAGATTCCGCACTCAGGCGGGAAAGGAAATTTCCCCAGATTTGGCGGATACCCCCCCCCCTCAACCCCCCCCACTCCATTGCTTCACAAGCACAACACGCACCAACATTGAGTGAAAAATGTCTTCAGGTAACGCTCACGTTGATGACTTTCAACACGTAGTTAATTAATTGCTTGGCAATAGGGCATACTGCAAAACGCGAAGACAATGGCTTGACATTGACCATTCTCGGATGCGGTGAGTCCCTACTAAAGCAAACATTGCGCACGTCTCCCTTTAACAATCACAACTAATAGCCTCAAGGTGAGCTCGGCACCAGTATCCTCTCGGGGATCCTAAGCTCCCTTTCCTCCTCCAGCGACCCTCATTCCGAATCCCCCTCCCCTTCCGACACCGCTGTAACCCCCTCGGTAGACCCTCCTCCTCAGACTCTTACCCAATTCATAGCCTGCGTGCGCCGTCCCGCTACAGCCAAACAACTCAAAGAAACTTTTCCCTCCCCTCACCCTGTTACAATCCTTCAGGATGAGAACCTCCGAGGCGTCAAAGAAGCGGACGTGGTCCTCCTAGGCTGCAAACCTGCGCATCTCAATGATATCCTCCAGGCAAGCGGTATACGGGAGGCCCTAAAGGGGAAACTCCTCATGAGCATCCTCGCCGGCGTTCCTATCTCCCAAATCGAAGAAATTCTCTACGGCACCGTTAGCAACAAAGACACCGACCCCGAAAGCCGTTGTAGAGTTGTCCGCGTTTTGCCCAACACCGCCTCCCTAGTGCGCGAATCAATGACCGTCATCGGCACTTCCACTCCACCCCTCTCTGACTCTCAAGCCGCCCTCATAACCTGGATCTTCACACGCATAGGCCGTGTCGTGCACCTCCCGCCGTCAGTATTCGACGCTAGCACTGCGCTCTGCGGCTCCGGCCCTGCGTTCTTCGCGCTGATACTAGAAGCAATAACGGACGGGGCGGTGGCGATGGGTTTGCCGAGGGCGGATGCGCAGTACATGGCTGCGCAGACAATGAGGGGGACGTCAGCGTTAGTGCTAAATGGGGAGCATCCAGCATTAGTCAGGGAAAAGGTTGGTACGCCCGGTGGGTGTACAATGGGGGGGTTGATGGTGCTGGAGGAAGGGAACGCGAGGGGGACGATGGCAAGGGCCGTGAGGGAGGCGACGGTTATCGCGAGTCAGTTAGGGAAGGGTGTACAGAATGTTAATGGGACGAGGTTCTGAAGATATCCATAGATTCCGAATCTTACATGGGTCCACGTCAATTGGAGATGCCGCGATAGCGACCTGGATTCCCTCCTCTTGGTAATACTGTTCTCCTTTCATCTGGCTGGTGAGGGCTACCACCCTTTGTTCTCAGCCTAGTACTAATTTTTCAGTCTCCCCCTTGCAGATATAGCCAATACAAGCAAGCGTTGCAGACCACAGCTACAGCGAGGACATCGCCATTCATTCCATTTCGCAAATTCCATACACTTATCTCTCGGCCGAATTATTTATAACGAACGGGCCGTTCAATTATCAGGCAGTCTTACGGAGCAGCCATACTGGGCGTCCCAAGAAAATCTTCCGGCAGGAGAGAAAGGAAGCCATGGCCAAGGCTCGAGCGTGGGACTGCTGATAGCGTGCCCGAAGGTATATTGCGCGCAGTACGGCCCGACTGAGATGGTATTTATCCCGCATAACCTGATCCCCACTGTAAACTTGCTAGACGCAAAAGCGCTGTGCAATGCCAATGATCGCCATTTGTGGGTGTCATGGGTTCAATTTCTAGCGAGATCGCTATTCTGGGCTTGATCATCGTCCATCCACTGGACTGGCAAAACTTTGATGGTCATCGTCCGTATTGAGTAGGCCCCTTGCCTCACCTCTTTGCTCTTCCCTCAGAACGCCAGCACCCATCTTCGAGCGTCTATCCTCTGCGCTGTCCAAAACGTACCACACATCTTTCTTAGTTAGGAGACCATGAAGAGCCCCTCTGTCGCAGAAAAGGACATAACGAAGACCGAGTTTCTGAAACATGCTGACTGTCAATTGCAGACTGCTTTTTCCATTTAATGTGATTGGAGTCTGATCCATCCAGGGCCGAAGATCTAAGGTCGTCTGTGGGTCAGCGGCAGACTGGTGGGAGAAGTAAACTTCCGTCAATGGCGGTAGGTTTCTAGGCTCAGCAGCTGCACTTTTAAGAGCAAACATCAACTCTGTGCGCGAGATGTAGCCGAGGAGGATATTGTGCGTAGCATCCGTTACAACCGGAAAGCCCCTGTAAGGCTGAGCGATCAGCACATCATGCAGAGACTGGAGTGTGTGCCCTGTGGCGGTGAGAACCGCAAGATCCTCTAGCTGAGTCATGATCTGTGAGACAGGAACGTCTGGGACTGGAGAGTCGTCTTTGTTGTCCAAGAAAGGATACTCGTTGAAGTGAATCCAGGATTCGTATATTCCACGTTTTCCAAAGGCATCTCCTACCCACTTGCTGATCATGACGGCGATCATAATCGGTAACACGTAGGTCAGGGCACCTGTGAGCTCGAACATGATAACGACGATGGATACAGTCATTCTGGTCACTCCTCCGAGAGCAGATGCTGCCCCGATGATAGCATAAGTGCCAGGTGTTATGCATGGTATGTCCGGTTCGCAAGCTGCGAAAATGAGAGCCTTCGGATGGTTTCCCTGCCAAATCTCCACAATGATGCCTAAAGCTCTGCCATAAAGAGCTCCAATAGCCATTGATGGAAGTATAATACCAGCTGGTATTTGAAGACCAAACGTGACGCAGGCGAGAACGAAGCCCATCGCGGCCGCTTCAAGGAGAAGCGCGATGACTCCAGCCGATGCAGCTCCAGTCTTACAGATGCCGAATTGGTCATCCGTAACGGCCGCACACTCTGCGAAGAGCATGTACACTAGCTCAGAAGACTGTGCTCTCATGAATTTATTTGGGAAGTTGATGATTGCAGTGCAGACAGCTATGGCTAGAACCTCCAGAATAGGGGTCTCTGCCCAGCCAGAAGCCTTTCGCCACCGTGCTACCTTCATGTTCAGTTTGATGAAGAGCCCACCATAGAGACCTCCAACAATACCGAGGAACGCAAAAGGAACCATCTCGAAACCATGCCAGCCACTACTGTACTTGACCTGGTATAAGACAAGCTTTCCAGTACGAAATGGGTCGAAACTTTGTAGTGTCACAGCAGCTACCATGGCACACACAAAGCTCTGCCACATTGTTTTATCAGGGAAATAGTATGACAACTGTTCAAGGCTGAACAAGACGCCCCCAATCGGTGACCCAAAAGCCACTGAAATGCCAGCCGCCGCGGCTGCGGAGAGGACCTCACGCTTTCGAGCTTCATTGCCGTTTAAGCTAGGTGATAGCTTCATCAAGAGGTTTGCACAGCAGCAAGCCACGTGGACCAGTGGGCCTTCTTTCCCGAGCCAAAGACCTGACGCTACTGCAAGACATAGACCTAGAGATTTAATCACCAAGGTCCAGAAGCCCATGAATCGGCGAATGATGAAACCACCTAGAATTGTCTTAATCTCTGGGATCCCACTGTGCCTGGCGTATATCGCGTAGTTTCTGACGAGGACCGAAGCGCAAATTGCGAAGAGGACCGAATATAGAACGAAGAAAATATACTCTACAATATATTGTCCTGCTGTGGAGCCTACGTGAAGAGCATTGCTCCACGATGTCCAGCCCTGGCATTGGGCCCATTCTTCATGGCCCCAACAGCAGAAATACTTGTTCAAGTAGAATCGTCCACCTCCTGCCCCACTCCTGCAGTATCCTGTCTTCAAGTCGCCAAGCCAGTCGCTCGCTACATTAATACTAGCAGCAAGCACGCCAGAGGCTAAGCCGGCAGCTATCAGTACAAGCCAAATTTGACTAGCATCGAGCATCTGCTGAGCGGTGCCGAAAAGACTTGTAGCGCGAGAATATAGTAGGCGTAGACGCTGACGTTCTTTCGTGTACTCGAAGATCCAGTCGATAGCGGTAAGATCATCATAGCCAACTCTACGGCCGGGTCCCTCCAGATACCAGTCCAGCTGACCGCCATCTTTGGCGTCGTTCAACGGAGTTCCTTCGGCTGCAAAGCCATTGCCCCTCGGCAAAGAAATGTCTGAATTGTTGTTCGAGGACTGTTCACGCAGTCTGCGGCTTCGTGCAGTGGGAAGCGGCAAGCTGGGGTAGTTCTGCGTCCCAACAGGGGAGTTCCGAGACGGGATTTTTGGTAAAGACAAGCCGGATGGAAGTTTACGTTTTCTTTTGAAGCTTATCCTAGACTCTGTAAGTATTGGGCACAGCGCGGAGAGCTCTGGAAGGACCAACTGCGCCTGCGAGAGATCCCCCAGAGGATCATCGTCTAGTAACGTACTATCGAGGTTCTGATACCCAGCTGCGTCGTCGCCATCCTCGTCGTTTGTAGTAAGGTGGTGTTGTCCAGAGGAAGAAGCATTAGCTTCACCGATGTGATGAGCCCCAGGCGACGAGCCTGACATCTTAGACCAGCGCAAGAAGATGTACGATGAAGCGGCCGGTAGTTATGGACAATCATCCTTGTCTGTACTCGGTACTTTTCCGACCGAAACACCGAGCGCCAGTATATTCAGGGTTAGGGTTAGCAGTATATGAATTAAGAATGTTGATATAAATCACTAAGGTAGAAATTGAAAGTTGTTAAATCACAGGAATCGAGGGAGGAAAACGTGCCGTAGATTGAGTGGTATATTTTCCTCTCCCATTATGACACGTAACGATTAGAAGGGTTAACCTAGCACTCGTCTAAACCTAGCAGTCGTCCAGCCCTATAGGGCTGATAATCCACATTTCATATTTTATTGCTACCAACGTATAATCCTTCAACATATCAGCAAAACGATGGCAGCCACCCCCTTTCACCCCCCCTATGTTCTTCATACCTTCTGAAGATATCGAACTTTCACAGGAAGAGCGCATAACGCTTGCTCAAGCTCGTTGGAATGAGGCTACAGCAGTCAACGAAAATTCTTTCAAAGCAAAAGTCGCTCGTCAACATGGCATATCAAAGAGTACTCTTACGGATCGAATCAATGGTCGAAAGGCTGCTTCTGTACGCAATCAGCATTTTCAAAGACTTAGCCCTGAAGAAGAAGCAGCTATATATAATATGTGACTGAATTCTACGTCTTCAGGCTTGAAACTGATCTTCAGGTCAATGATCTACTACGTCTAGATCCTGAGCTCTTTACTTCGACATCAATGACAGCAAGCTCTAGACAAAAGAAGAAGAAGCAGCTGATAGTTAAGCTACGGGTCGAGCAGCTGAAGCGGAAGCAGGATCAGGACCAGGATCAGGAGCAGAGGAATAACGTGATATCTATAACTGGCTAATCAGGGCGAGGCATGCGTATCAGAAGGGCCCCAAAGAGGTTCTATTAGCTACGTAGTTCACTTGAAACGAATCGTTTGAAGCAATAAAATATGAAATGTAAATTATCAGCCCTATAGGGCTGGACGACTGCTAGGTTTAGACGAGTGCTAGGTTAACCCTTCTAGTACAGATCAATGCTCATACTCTAGACGTTCGGGTTATCTGTGCTTCGGTAACTTCTATCAAAATAATACTTCATGTAAGAATGTGGTAGAGATAGCCCATATGTACATAGCTGCCATTGATAATGCTATCTATCAGACACGCTTATATTCTTTCTGTAACGCTTCCTGCTCCTTCTTTCTGATATCCTGCAGACATGGTGCAAAGAACAAACTCTCCACTCAACGACTTTTTGAGGGTACCAAGGGTTACAACGAACCATAGAACGAGCACACAAATTGAAAAAACCTAGTAAATCAAGGTATTAGCTTTGGGAACATGGTTGCTTCGCTACAAGCCCTGCTGCCCACGTACCGTTCCGAGAATATCAAATAATCTTGAGGGCATCTCTTTACCTAATGTGGTTGTCGCAACCGTGAATACACCGATTGGGAAAGTAAAACCCCACCACCCCATGTTAAAAGGGAATTTGGAGTGGCTAATGGACGCGATGGCGAAGAAGAACCATACAAGTCCAAATCCCTACATGATCAAAGCGACGAAAAATCCGACAACATATAGAATCTGCCCTGCTAAGGGAGCGAGTGTCCCTGTTCTCGATAGCAGCTGCATACTCACCTTGCCCAATTGCATAATGGCGAAGGCACCTTGACCGAGTGGGCCGAGTGGAAGGAAACAGGATACGATAACTGCTCGAGGTGGCAATTTGTACAAGGTCAACCGCTCGAAATAGGTAGATAACAAGAGTAGCCATAGCAAGAGGCACACCAGTGCCCCACAAGATGTAGCTGATGACAACGGCCCATAGGGCATGTCGACGGCTCGGCAACACTTCTGCAACGATACCCCCTGAAGCTGCGGCCACGATAGTTGGCACGATAGGTAATAGCCACGCATCCGTCATGGTCGACAGTGGGGCTTGCGCGTGGAGGCGCATGCCATTAGAATACATGTCAAATTCCGAAGCCAATGATAAGGAGGTATATAGGAAGGAGAGCTTTGGATCGAAATATGTTTGCAAACATTACAAACGGCAGGTAGAAGCATATAGCAGTTGAGACAACTATATCAATCCACCACATAGTCCACGCCAAGGTTGTGGCCCACGGTCCCCAAGATGGCACACTGACGATGGTTGCAAACTCCATAGGGAAGGTTCCCAGAAATAAAGACTGCGTCGGATGCCGAATCATAGCACGCCAAATTTCGGGGTACATCGTATATATTATAACAGATATGCAAGTGAAGATGACGAAGAGAGCTACGTTAATGACGAAAACAACGACAGAGATCCAGTACAGCCATTTGGCATTGTAGGGTAAATTGTGAAGCAAAATTGAGACGATGCCAGTGCCCATTGTGACCGAGAACCACCAATTAGCATCATCAGCGCCACTTTCAGTCAGTTCAGCATGCCAGCTACGCTTTACGAAGGGGTGAAATTTCGGATGATCCTTCGAAATCCTTGATCGTCTCGAGAATCACTTTGTCGAACATTATTGCTCCCCTCGTTTTCTACATGGGGCATGGCAACGGTCACCTAGAATCTCGGACGAAGGACATTGCTGCTCCTCATGCAACGCTTCGCCAACGGCTGATGGACCCATTGTAGGTTCGTCCCGGAATTCAGAAGAGATAATTTGAAATTTGTACGACTGACTTGAGTCCACGCATTGAAGATACATTTAATCAGCCAAAGCGGAATCCGCCGACTGGCTGAGACGACAGGCCGTTCTTTTCCGGGGCTTGCTAAAGAGGTACCTACGAAAGCATGAAAACAGAGGTGCTTACTTTGTACATTAGTCTTGACTTCACAGAGCCGGTTGACCAAAGACTTTGGTATATACTTTCACACCGTGAATGACGACTTCGGCTGCCGCACGATATGATCGCCTAAACATGCCAGCGATACTTTGTCACTTAGACTTCTTGAGGTTGCCTGCCTACTCAGACGTCACACAACGTGTTCTCTGAATCTTTGATAATGGCGTGCCTAATAAGATGTGGACGCATTGGAGCTTCCTTCCTGAGCTGTTCGACATCTACCAATTCTCCATCCTTTCAAAAGGCAGAAATCTAGAATTCGAGCTACGAACTCCTTTCTCCTTTTCCCAGTCCTCGGAAGACACTCTAGATTACCATCTGGCTTCCTTCCTTCCCGGAGTCGTTCGAAACGGTCAAAACCCAGAGTCCCTTCTTCCGCTTGCCCATTGGGTTACGTGAAGCTATCTACGACATGCTCCTCCCACACGCTACCTTAGACCAGTATCAACGACTCCAATGGCATCAGGGCGAGACGGCCATGCTGTACGTCAGTAGAAAAATCAATGACGAGGCCAGCCGTCGGTTGTACCGATGCCTTGACGTCTTCTACTTCACCGACGAGGACTGCGATGCTTGCCTAGATGTGGTACCAGACTTGTGTCGTGAAGTTTATTCGGACTTCTCAGAGCTCGGTCCAGGTGTGGAGGATTCCACGGTATTCGAGGATATCGAACTCGAGGATTGTGTTATGGTAGCGTATGATGGAGACTCGGTGTGTTGTTCCGGTCCAGACTTGCGTACAGTCAGCTGAATGAGTACAGGATCCATTTTATGGATGGGGGCAGGTATCTTAGTTGGGGCCGCATTTAAATATAATCACCTACAGGCTTCTCTAATAAATGTGTCCGTTCTCCTGATAGAGGATCTTTCTGAGATTTGTATAGGGGTTTTTTGGCTGAGTGAAGTCCCTTTTTAGAGTATGCCACAGCCCCCAAGTCAGACGAAATAATACTATTCCACTTTCTGTGAGATACGTTAGCAGTTGTCATTACACGATTTTGGCAATGATAACTTTCGGACGGAGTAGGAGTGGGATATGATCTGTGCAAGCTCCAGAAGAAGTGGCAGTGACAGCCGCCTCTTATCGTCAGCGTGAGCTTCTGCACTGCGGATTTGTGGATTCATAAAACCGTTCAGTGTGTGCTAGTCGTGAGAACAATCCACAACCAAAGTTTTCAGTCAAAACGTAAGCTACTCAACAGCACATTGCTTCTCCAGTAACTCAATATTTCTTCGGTGGCGCCCTTTACCTAGAAGACCAAGACATTATATGCTTTTTTTACCAAAATCGTGCCGATTTAGGGAGCGTCGACCGTCGCCGTTCCGAACCATAGCGAGGATATCTTCATCTTGTGAAACGCCCGAAGCCGCGTTGGCCGCTGTCAAAATTGTTCTCGCAGGGTTCAAAAAGTTGAAGGGGACGCCCTGTAGAAATTCTCAACAACGTTTTTGTTGCTTCAGGTCGAGTCGTGCCATTGTCCATGCAGTTGTTCCATGATGCGCCACCAGTTGCAAAGGAGCGTTGTATAGAGACCTTGCACGATGAGAATGTCAGGATTAAATCCCATAGAAGAAAACATAAACCCTTTCATTGCTATGTACACATAACCAACGCTCTGAGAACACCTTGCCCACATCAAGAACAGAAACACGTTGTTTTGTACACCAATTGCATTCTAGTGACCGCCTGTGGTTGGTAAGCCGAGCGAGACCTTGAACGAATCGTAAATTAGCCACTGGAAGGCAGCTATCGAACGTCAATGTTAGCTTTCTTATCACAGCCATGGTTGGTAGAGTGTCGTACTTAGGGTACCAATCATGGCAATCCTGACGGGAAGCCCGTTCCAGAGGCCTCTGAATCCGATGTTGCTGTAGATCCTTGACATTGCTTTACCAGCACTTTCACCGGCTACATTGCAATAAGTCACCATCTTGAAGAAGGAATGCAATCGAAAGGAAGCTCACGTTGTCTGTCGGCATTCAATTTGCTGACCATGACATCTGCTGGATGGCTGATGACAGCGCAGCCAATGCCAGCAATGTAACCTCCAAGGAATGATACTCCCGTCTGCTGTAAACCATTGTAGCTCTCTTTCGGCTTTCCGAGGGTCTTATATATATAGTTCACTGTGGTCTCGAACGTTGCAAACTTGACCATAGTATACGGTATTTGGCGACCCCAGAGAGGCTGGAGCCCTTTGTAAAGACCGCTTGTACCCTCTTTTGCGGTGACTTTTGTCCATCCTTCACTCAATGAGTGTGCAAAAGGAGGTAAAGTTGTCTGCATCCTGACCTTGATGGCCTCAAAGGGACATAGAGCCATATCGGCTAAGAATTCGGCAGACGCGGATGCTGCCAAATAGACTATCGTCTTGTTTGCATTCGGAAACATCTGGTCCCCATAGACGTACTTGAACACTTCGTAGAATCCATATTTACCGGCACCTTGGAACGAGTAGCCGACAGCTGTTGGAGACCAACCGAAGAAGATACCACGGATGCCCTCTTTCGAGTAGATAGTGCGCCAGGCTTGTAGGTTGGAACTGTAGGATTTTGGATCGACCTGGCGGCGGCATTTGACCTTCGCAATAGAAAGCCTCATTAATGGTACTCAAACGAAGAGTGAAAGGCCACCCGATTGAACATTAGGGTTCGGACTCACAAGATCTAGAGGCGTGACAGCTTCTGGAGTATCAGCGTAGCACTGGGACAACGAAATACTGGGCGGTCGCAGATAAAAAATCGTCACTCACAAGCATGTGTAGGACCGCAAGATAAGATTCCTCCAAGAGCACAGGCTCCGAAATAGGTTGGTGAGTATAACTCTATGCCGCCCTTTGGCGGACCCCGGCCTTGCATCTTCGTCGCAGCCATAGTGGGTTGAAGCTATCTGAAGCTCAAGATGAGTATGAGTAATAGGGACTCAGTCTTATGCTTTGTGAATATCTATTGGACCGTTGTCTGGAAGTAAGTAGGAAAATGGAGCAGTTCATGAAGTTGGCAAGAAGGTGGAGGAGCACGTGATGCGATAAGGGTAACCGCCGTCATCCGGAAACTCTCCGCCAAGTCCGTTCCGCTTTGTACCAGTGACATCAAGCGGGGAACGGAAACACTGCTGCAATATCCCTCGTCTAGACATATCTAAGTGCATATCAAATATCAATAGCAGGGGCGCTTTCGAAGAGCAGGGTTTTATACCTAGGCCGCTGTTTGCTTACACGGTCTGGCTCAATACGCTGCAGAGCTACATGACTACATGACATGGGTATCAAGCTCCCTGAGTTGAAGTTTCGGGAACCGGGAATCAGTCTTCGTTGATATTCAATTTCATCGTCTTAAATACATGTCCAGCCTCTCGGAGTTTCTTATGGTTACGGAGAGTCTCTGGGGTTTCAGATTCGCTGCGTTCAGTCCATGTTGATTCGGCCAGGGAATCTTGACCCCGCTTCGGTGAGTTCTGACTCTATATGAGCAACGACTCAGGGAAGTTTAGAACCCTTTAGCCTCTTGAGATCCTTCGCCAGAGATGAACCCATATCCCGGAATATTGCGGAGAGTTTGGCAAAGGAAGAGGTGATGTATCAATTTCGACCTTGGCCTTGGATTGATAAGGTGGTTGAGATTGCTATAAACCTTTCGAATCAGTTCAGTTCACACCTTCGCCAAGATACCATATCTCTAGCATCACACGTTGATGCGTGCTGGTTGTAGAGTACGCCCTAAACTTAAATAGACCAGAACTGCTTTACTGAGCCCATGGCGATGCCACCAAGTCGAAGCATGAGACGAAACTCTAAGGATGTATGGTAAGACCAGTTCTGGCCAGCCATGTAATGTTCGCTGTAGCCTCAATAGCATTTTTACTATCCCAGTCCTTGCGCGCCAAAAGGTAATCGTGGAATTCGCTCGCGTTGTTCGAGACGCTGGGGAGTAAGTACACAACTTGTTGGCGGCAGAATCCTAGGAGCCTGTCTCCATCACATGTTGTCGCTACACAGAGTGTCTTTCCTCCAGGCGAGCCGTTTCAATTAATATATGGAATCGTTTGACACCAATTACATATTTTCCTTGGGGATTCCGCAGTCTATCTTCGAAGTAACACCAAAATCAAGGCCAATAGTCAAATTCGTTGGTGCTCAAATCGCCATACACACTTACTCAAGGTCAGCAGAATTACCTGCAAAACAATTTCGACATAGAAGACATAAAGAACATCCAAACTTACGTAACGAAGATAGGTACAAAGGTCCAGTGACCACAGAGGCCTGCTGCGGGCTCGCCCCATTTCACTGCGTTGATCTAATTGATTGATGGCTCCAAAGACAGCCCATGTCCCCCGATATAGCGCAGGTTGTCTTTTGGGCGACGGGGAAGGCCTTCCAGAGAACCATTGATTAGGCGTCCGTCAGTTCTGCGCACCAGGCAGTGGTAGATCATCTTCCCCCGATCGACAGCGAGAATTCAAGAATAATAGTCGGTGGTGAGCGGCTGCATAACACATAACGGCGTAGCTTGATCGAGAACCCACACGTCCCCCTCTTGAATCGGTGTTATGAAAAAATCAAGATGGAAGACGAGAACGAGCGGTAGCATAAGGCAATGATCATTTGTAGACTCGCAGCTATGCAGCCTGCGGCTCGCCAACATCGTATATCAGGACTATAATCGGTCCTAGCTTCGCAGTGTGAACGCAAAATGTGGAGAGCTTTATTTCCGTGTTTGACACCACAGAGTAAGTACGATATGGGAGTGCTTGACTTTAACGTTATGGTACTCACAGTCCCGGCTTGAGGTACACATGGAATGTTGCAAACATATTTGCACCTCGGCCTTAAAAAGCTCGGAAGGATTCCAAGGCAGGCATTGGGTCATGCTGTCGATAAAGACTTTGCTGGTAATTTAGCAATGTGATCTTGGAATAAGTCTGGTAGTGTTTAGCTGATTGTTCGTGTATCAATGCTCATGTACCACGTGCCGGTAGCCAATTGGCCTTGCGAAAGCTTGATATATGATAATTTTGACAATTGTCTATTCCTTGCGATCAAGTCGGAGGACTTCGGCTCACTACTGCGCGAACTTCCCCTCGTGATCTGACTCCCATAATACCTCTATGTTCTGTTTGATCATCTTCGTTAGATCTCTCAACCCCTTCTGCCTCTCCTCTTGCGTGTCCGACAGGAACAGGGTCACCACTGGCCATGCATGTATTGATCCAGGCTCTTCCTTGACCTGGACAGCACAACCACTTTTACGCAACACAGCGACAAAACCTCGTATTTCGGGGCCAAAAACCTCCTCCGAGCCGAAGAGAATAGAGAAGCCTGAAGAAGGTGATGCTTTTGCCCACCAATCTAGGTCTTTACAAATGCCAGGGGATACAAGAGGGTCTTGTAGATTTAGCTCCGAAGTTGCATATTGACGTCCATATAGATGAAGACTCCCCGCGTCGAGATAATCACTCGCTGTATTCAGGTTCTTGGAAGTCACCACGGTCACCCACGGGGAGATCAAGGTGGCGTATCCTGGTCGGCGCTTTTCGTATTCAGGCGATTTAGCGATATGCAGCAACAGACTTAAGATCAGAGTTGCACCCGCCGAATCACCGGCTACGCATATCCGAGAGGAATCTCCAGTAATAGAGTATGTGTACTCGTACCCGGATATAGTTTCCTCGAGTTGAGTGGGATAAGCGGCATCAGGCACGAGGGTATATTCTAGGGCGAAAATAGCCGGGTTCTGATAGCCGGCATTTTGTAGTAGACTGATCCATGCCATCAGGAATTCAAGATAAAAGTAGCTAGATCCCATCGAGAATCCACCGCCTGTTTTCCGTTAGCAGATGCGGACTGGAGGGTCTAATCGTGTTCTGATGGACGTAGGCGTACCATGACAGTAGTATACTACTATATCTGGCTTTCGAAGTTCATCAGGTGTAATCCATAAGCCATGAGTGTTTTCCTAACGGTGAAGCGTAAACATCGCGAAATTGAAGCGGAAACTACTCTCCAATGGTGTTTACTCTACCAGATGAACGTCGTGCCAATGAATAGGTGAGTGTAAGTATCCATGCCGCAGCATTCGAAACCACAGAAAAGGTAGCGATACACCCTTAGAATAGGTTAGCGATTCGTAGACTAGACTTCCCAAGTAACTATCTCCTTCACTGCCCGCACAACCGCCATAAAAGTAAAAATTTTTTCTGGATGGTTGCCACTTGAAGATATCCAGTGCTTATTCCAAGGGACGAGTTTGAAAGAAAATGTGAAGACCTAATCGGTCACAAACGTCTACCACATACCTTAGAGAAAAAGACCCGCCCTATTTTAGCCGGAATATTCGCAAATGCGTAGCGAACGCATCGGATAACAAAGTCTTGGAACGGTGATGCTCGCTGCACAAACGGCGATCTGTGATTCTTCTTTGTAAAGTTCCTCTCTACAATGAATTCATATGGTAATTGCAAAACTGCCTTGTTTTTAGAATCTGGATTCTTTAACGGATCTGGGAGGAAACAAGATCATACGGAGAAAAGGAAGTGCTCGCAATGTACAGATAAGAATCTCGAAGAGGCCGACTTGGAACAACACTTGGGGGGCTAAGACTCGTCAGTCTATTGATTCAACCACCAGGAAATGATTTTTTTTCCAATTTAGCTGTGTAGGTCAGAATTGCGCAGGAACACAACATAAGATTTGGAGTAGTTACAAACAGAGGCATGAGCAAAATGTAGGTATTAATTGCTGGGACTTATGAGAATCCGAACCTGTCAGACGTTGATTATCATCCCAAAACAGAAGCAGCGTATATAGTCACATAGTAGAACACTCTTAAGACATTGATGCCAACAAAAAAGGAACTCTGGATTTTTCGACGTCTAAGGCATCAATCATGAACTGACCTAGGATTATCAAGAAGACAACGCAATCCAGGTAAGATATTTGCCCTAGGATCATGGTGTTTCCAAATCCTTCCTAGATTGACTCAAGCACGAGCGCTCAATGGAATAAAGTGTTAGGATAAGGGACGTATATAACACCATTGTTAAGGTACCTTACCTTGCATGATTCATTCGGTGGAAAAACGTGCATTAGTCAGCAGCACACAGTCTCTGATGAAGCGTGCTGAAACCTACACCAATACAGTATCACTGGGTTTAATAGCTCTCCAGCACCACTTCATACAACACTTCATGTCTCCGTAGGTAAGACCATTATTTTCCTCGATCTACTTCTATGAACCAGCTACTTCTCATCTTCATTACTTTCACTTAATCCGCCCTCATAATAAAAATGGCTCTTGAGCAACCGGCTTTCTTCCCCTGATCATTATACCAAACTTGTATCCACCCCACAGCAGACCTTAGAAGACCTTCTCCCAAATCTAAAGACGGTTCTACGATGGCGGCTACGCCAGCCGAAATTGCTGCGTGAGTCTCGGGCGGTGACTTAGGATGTAATCATAGCTGACATCTTTCAAGGTCGCTCACGATGGATGAGATACCAGTAAAGCTCCGTTGCGCAGCCTGCAACAAGCTAGCGAACAATGCGTTTCGTACACCATGTTGTGATCAATCCATATGTGAAGACTGTGAGTAGTGCTTTCCAGAGACACTAGCTTTGTGAATCCTGACTCGAGAAGGCCAGTCTTCTCTTCCTCAAGCTTGCCCTATCTGCTTGCACGAGCCTGTCAAGGCAGAAGACTGTCGACCTAACAAAGCCCTCCGAACAACTATCAAGGTGTTTCTCAAAAAGAAGGGTATAGAGCGTGAGGCAGCACGGAAGAAAGAGATGATCGACCAGGCAGCCGCTGCTCCAGCGCTTCCAGCTATACCACACGTTGATGAAACGTCGGATCTCCAGCCGTCTCAAACCCCAGTCGTATTTTCAGTAGGTGACGCAGAGGCCACAGTGGATCCGACGCAAAGCCTTAACGAAGTCTCTCACCTGCCAGAAAATGGCAATAGCTTGGGTCCCAACAATAGTGCCCAGGTCCCACCTGAAGAGGCTCAGATGGACATTGCAAGACCTTCCATTGAGGTGAGTGTATCAGTTCAGATTCGCGATTGTTACTAATGCGGTTTAGTCCTCCACTGAAGAAATCCAACCGAGTAATTCTGAAGGTGCTGGTGGAGGAATGAACGGGGTGCAGGAGAAAGTAGATCAAAGTGAACAAGTGCAGGAGCATCAAGAATCAACACAAAACAAGCACCCTGGTCCAAGCGAGCAGTGGCCTTCAGCCAACGGAATTGGAATGGGCATGAACAATAATAGCTTTGGTTTCGATGGCGCAACGGGCTTTGCGAACATCGGCTTCAACGGTGCCCCAGACTTTAGTCAGATGATGCAGTACATGCCGAATGGCATGCTAAATAACGGCATGGGCGCCTTTCCCAACATGATGGGTAAGGATCCCTGAATTTCGGTATAGAAACATTGAGCGCTAACGCGCCATAACAGGTATGCCAGGAATGGGTCTAGACCCAATGACCATGTCTCAGGGTATGTATGGTGGATTTGGCGGGCAAGGCATGGGGTTGAACGGCATGAACGTCGGTATGGGCTTTAATGCTGGGCAGGGAGCGTTTGGAGGGTTCAACGGGCAGCCTGGAGCTTGGAACACAGGACAAGATAAATTCAATCAAAATGCATATGGCGGTCATGCAAATGGTATGGGAGGTGACTATGGGTCTAATGCTGGATATGGTGGATATAATATGCCATCGCATCAAGGAAACTACAACCAGATGCATCACCAACAATATCCAAATAATGATTTCCAGAGTGGATACAATGGACAGGGATTTCAAAATCGAGGCCGTGGTCGAGGACGTGGATACCATAATGCAGGTCGCGCTCGGGGCGGTTATAATCAGGTAATGCCAGGTAATCAGACTAACTATGAGCCATTCCACCACCAGATACCGCAGCAGCTTGCGCAGCAAGCTTCATCACAGCAGCAAATATCGCCACAGGTGAACCAGCAGCCCGCTGCGGAGAATCCACAGAATACTCAGACCACAGAGACCAGTAATGATCAGGCAGCTGTCGACAAAGCCGCCGACGAGCAGCTCGCTAAAGAACTGGAACCTGGAGACACAGACGATCTTACAAAGACCCCTACTAACCCTACCCACCTCGAAGACATCGCTAGGGAATCAACTCAGGCTGCTGAGACGACTCCAAAGACCGAGGACCTGACCACGGTCGACCCGCAACCTACCCAGAAAGGAGAGGAAAAGCCTGCAGCTATAGAGACATTCATCTCTAGTGAACCCATAGCATCGAAGATTAATCCAATTGATATTGAGAATATGGTCCCCTCTAAGATGATGCCTCCACCTAGCCCCGTGGTCCCTCTTGGTCCCGCAGCGCTTTACTCCGGGGAGCAGCATCCGGATTATGCGTCGCGAGGTCGTGGTGCTGGTCGTGGTTTTCATAGAGGAGCGCCTGATCATCGGGGTGGGATACGAGGCCGTGGCTCCGGCTACCTTCCCAACGGTATAGCCCATCATCCGATCACAGGGCAACCCAGTACACCAGCAGATATGTCTGTCGTTGCTCCGGTCGAACCAAAAGGACTAGGCGTTGAAGGTGCACCCAAGGCTCCAAAAGCTTTGAGGGAAGGCCTCCCAAACACGGGAATGCGAGGTGGAAGAGGATTCTCTATTGTTGGTCGTGCGTCGGCTGCCGCGCAATCTCGTCCTAATGGCCATGCAAGATCAAGGAGGTATATACTTACGCATCTGGCGCTCTTGCACTCCGCAACCAATGCTAATAGTCGCACAGCCGCTCCCCCACTCGCTCACCATCCCCATCCCGCCACTCCCACCATCATCGTTCACATCGCCATCGTTCTGTAAGCAGTTCCGACAGCAGTGAGCGTGATAAAAGACGAGAGCGCCATCGTCGCCGTTCGCGTAAGTATGATGTCGAGGACGATGCGAGCCAAGAGGCAAAGGAGACACGTACAGGCGACGGCTCAACGGAGTCCAAGAAATCTTCGCATCGAAGTCATCGTGATTCCGACAAAGACCGAGATAGAGTACGAAGCAGCCATCGCTCTCATAGGTCAAGGGAGGAGAAGAGTAGAGAACGTGGAGAAGGGACTCGGTCTAGCAGAAAACGATCTAGATCCACTGAAAACGACGTGAATGGTGTGCGGACTAGGGAAATCACCAACGCTGTCAAACCATCAGACAGCCGGTCCAAAGATAAGATTGACGAGTCAGGATCCTCGACACGAAAGCGTCGTGATAGAGATGAGGAGGATAGCCATCGCGATCGTGATCGAAAGCGGTCAAAGTTAGACTACTCTGAATCAGCCGAAAATAAGGAGAACCATGCGCGTTCAAGGCATAGTAAGCGCGAGGAAACAGAGACGAGCTCCAAACATAACACGCAGCGGACTCAGGAAAAGCCGACTGAAATTCCGAAGGCTTCGACGAAGAAGCCTGAAATGGACCATCATGAGCTTGAGCGTGAGGCTCGAAACCGGGAGCGGTTACTCAAAGAGCTACAGAGACGGGAAGCGATGGAGGGTAAGCCTCCCGCAGGCAAGAAGAGGGATAGTCAAGTAAATGGCAGGGTAGCTGGAGGGGGCAGACGGGTGAGTTACAAGTACGAGGATGAAGAGACTAACGAGGCGAGAGCGACGAGGGTCGAGAGCGAGAGAGAGGCAGTCAGATGGGGTTAAGCTCGAGGTAGAGCATACATGTCTGCCTGGAGGATATATTAGAGGCTCATCAAAAGCCTATGATGAGTAGCTGAAGTGTGCTCGAACATGTTACTCAACTTAGTCCTGCTAGCATTAAAGTTACCTGGGAGAGAACTTTTGGTAGAAATGGAAGATAGAAATCTGACCCCCAGCTCACTTGCGAATCTCTCAAAATCTGCATCTTCAGCGTACGAGCGAGTAGGTGTTGGCCGGCACGATCAGTCCGATTCACTCCAGCTTACCCAGTCCCGTTTCCAATGCGGTGAACACCTTTATTCTACCCAGTCAGATCATCATCATCATCGATATCCACAAGAGCCCCCAAGCAACTTCTGCAGCCCGACATTAAGCCAACCAAACCCCCTGGCTGACCGCCCTCGCCCAGAAAACACGCCCCCGCTGATTTTGGATTTCCTACTCTCCAGTGAGAGAGCTCCTCCAAGATACACTGTAGTCTTGTGTAAAATTATGCGTTTTCTCTACATCTCTAATTTCCTGACACTATAGAATACTATCCCTATGTGGCCAAGAGTAGAAAGACACGCGTTTGTTTCTACTACCCAATCCATGCATATCGACAAGGCCTTCCTGCCTTCCTTATTTAGCTCCCATACTCTCTCTTTTTCTTGACGTGAGCTGTAATAGCGGCGTTATTCCATTCGTAGAAAGCCTACTCTATAGCTGATATGATCGGTCAACCTTCAAAGCACTGGTGGTTTGCGAAGAGCCCAGACAGTTTGCGAATGACTGGAATACCCCAGGCGCTTTGGCTTCAAATTGTTCCCCACACATGCACCGCTTAAGGTACTTCCGTCGCCCGGGGACCCAGTTTCTGTCGCAGTAGGGAAGACTTAACCAAAGCTTTCTCGACCGCTGTCGCTGCCACTGTCGCTGCTGTCTCAGGGCGGAGTGAGATTGTATACAATATAAAAGTCCACAGGGTTCACGATCTGTCTTCCTACAACAGGAGGCTCAGCGCTGTTTTCTTTCCCTCGATTCCAGATATAGAGTCCTTGACGAGGTCCAAGCCGTCAAGCAAGGAAGTTAGTCGAATGTGCCAGAAGCTATGCGGCTAATGTTTGCGAGTTTGACCCGTATATTAGGGATCGGAAGGCCTGGCTATTGACCCCAGCATGTTGTCCCGTATCCAACACTAGGGTATGTACATCGAGTGGCGGCAAGGGGGTGTATGATCACTGTGTACTTTGTTATATGTCTCAGAATGGAGTTTGGCACGCAATATGTTTCTTATGAAATACTAATGTCCTTGCATTATAAGGAAACATAGTATCGATTAATGTTTGAAATTGTGAAACTATGAATAGTCGAGTATCATAGGTAGCGCCTTGGCCCTTGGATCATGTTGGATGCTTAATCTAAAGGTTGATAACTCCTAGTCCAATCGAATATGTACGGAGAGAGAGCAGTCTTCCATTCATGCTAATATGTATTGTTCGGCTAATGGCAGCTCGGAGCCAGGACTTCTACGTCAGCCAACCAGACGGTATTATCGACCTTATAAAATCCGACCTCTTTGATAGTATCTACACTAAGCAAAGCATCGAAATCTTTTGTTAAGCTCTCATCTAGCACAGCGAATGTAGTCGTATACGTCTTGACACGGCCTGCTACGTGCCAATCAATCTTGATCTCCCCTACAGGATGAATGGGCGGCCCAAGGGGGGCGATGATGGGGCCGTTGTAAGGTTCCATTGCCAGTCCGAGTGAAGTCACGACCTGTTTGCTGATTACGTCGACCTTTGATGCAGTATCTAGCTTGCCGACTCTTTGTGCGACAAGGTTATCGGCGAGATGTATAGCCATCCGGAACGTTGTCTTGAACTCGCATGGCTGAGGAAGATGTACAACATTTTGGAGATTACTGGGTGTCCTCTGTGGCTGTTGAGGGTTCGCAACCTCAAGTGTGTGTAGGGTGGGTCTGTCAGTGTCTAAATCTCCCTGGGTTCTCGTCTGTTCAGTGAAGACAGGTTGCGAGATATCTGGAACAGGCAAAGTCTGTGCTGTCTCTAACGGTCTCGCTATTTGCTCCTTTGGCTGCTCATACACTTGGAGTGGAGACCACGGGGATGTAAAAGCTTCTGTATATCCGAAGCCTACGTTATCTATTTTGCGGACCACCGTCTCTCTTCCTAACCTTCTGTCGAGACTTTTGTTAGGTGTAGCCTCTGGCGCTTCAATTGCAAGATCAGGGTTCAGCTCTGCCCAGCTTCTGGGATTTGCCATAGAGGGCTCGTGGGCGTCAGCTGGCTCCGCCAACTCATCGATATCGGTTAGGTGCCCTTCCAATTGCTGGGTGGCTGGGGTGTGGGAAGTGGAGGACTTCAATGCTTCTCTCAACCGTTTAGTCTTACTCCTTATGTCAGCATTGACATCTGTTGCTGAGGCGAAGACTCCGGACCTACCTGGAAGCATATGTACCGGCAAAATCGCTCTAGTTTGTCCAGCTTCGACCCTGTCACATCCATGTTCAATGCTTGGGCAGTCGATATCTCTGCACAAGGGACGCCATGGTCGACCGAAGGATCAGTGGTGGTAGCAAATTCAGTTGCCTCGCCATCTGAGCTTGATAGGACCCCATCTTTAGGGCCATTTGCGGAATCAAGGATTGGATTATCGATAGTCTGAGGGCTTTGGTGAAGTTGCGTAGGAGTTTCTGGCCTTCGTCCGCCTGCAGACAGCTTGTTATCTGTACCGCGTCACCGTGAATGCGAGAAGCTTAGACTTACCCAAACAGAAAGTAGGCATTCCAGGCATAAGGTGATGGGTCGCAACACGTCTTATTGGTTATACAGGTTTGCTGTGCTCATCGGCCAGGAAATGGAAGCCGGGATGGATTGAAACCCTGTCACAGTTTCTCGATCTGACTGGGGGAAAATCTCCTACGCTTCCACTCAAGTCGCAGTGATTATGACCTCTTGTTGCTGAAAGGTGGGGTTGGCACTAGGTGGGGTTGACACTGAGTGGGCAATCGATAGACGATAAATATCCAGGAAAGGAACGTCACTCCTGGACGGATTCTTGGGCAATCGCACCAACTAAAGGCCACAAAATTGGAATCTTCAGCATCGGTAGGCAGTATAACAAACCTTTGCATTGCTCGATTGATCTCCATCTTCCTCAAGTCATTGGGCCAAAGGGTGTTCTCGGAGATTCTCGAGAGTGATTAGAAGAACAGCCCTTGCCACTGACGGTCGCGGAGTGGGCTTATACGATACTTATCTATTTATCACCAGTGAATCTACATGAACGCCTGGGATTACGGCTATGTGCAGAAAGGCTACCTCTCTGCTGCAGCGAACAGGAAATGCTCCCGCCAATTTGGCAAGGCTGTCGTTTACTAGGACAAACGATAGATCGGCAAGGCTACGAGAAAGCAAAAATTTCCATTGCATTCTTGTTTGCCTTGGACTCTGAGATCCCTTCATGGGACAGAACTGAATGATTCCTTGAGAGGGAGGCTACCTACTGAAAATCCACGAATCAGTTCTTTCGCGGTATCTTACAATTTCAGATTATGGCTGACTATACCAGACTCGCCGCCTTGATCGGAACACATCAAGAAATGGCTCTGTTCCGACGATTCGCAACCTTGAACGCAAAGAATCTTCTCTACATGCAATCAGAATTGGTTCACCTTGAGGGCGAGTTAGCGAACATTGCACTGGAAGACGGATGCTCTGGAGACGGGGATAAGGCTTTATTTCAGGTCTCACTCTTTGATTTAAAGGAGTCCTCTGGCACCAGTAAAGATCTGCAATGGCGGAAAGTATTAGAGGTTCGTGAGAAATTGAAAGCCTACAGTACGTTCAGAACTCCACGCTTTGCAGAACTAAAATTAACACAATCATGCCTTCTTTTTCAGATGATGCTCTTCTACAATACGCTCAGATTCAAAAGTTGGAGAGATCAAATAACACGGACTTGAAGCTCCTTCAAGAATGGCTGGACCGTCCTGAAGGCGGTGATTTCTTCTTGCGAGGTCGGGAAGCAGAGATTTGGCAAAGCGAAAAAGATCTCGTTGCTTTGTCTAGTCGACAAGCGGAAAAAGATAGCCTAACACGGATCATAAGTGACAAGCTAGTTCCTTGGTACCACTGTCGTTGGGGACATCGGCTCAAGGTATTTCTTATACAGCCAAATACGACCTAACAGCACTGAGACTTTGTCATGACAACAACAGTCTGCCTCAAGCCAAGACTGGAATGGCCTATGGCACTACGAACATGCGACATTGGTCGTTGTTGCTAACGCTATTAGCACCGTTCTCTCCTCGCTTTTGCCCACGATCTCGATTCTAGTTCTGTATTTTATACGAAACACTGGCGCAAGATTGGCGGCGACAATGGCCTTCACAGCACTTTTCTCGCTAACATTGACTACGGTTACTAAAGCTAGAAGGATTGATGTATTCGCCGCAACAACAGCGTAAGCCTCGAGCTGGGTTGACTGCAGCTACTTGCTAAAATGTTTGACTGATCTAGGTTTGCAGCGGTACAGGTAGTCTTTGTTGGGGGAACAAACCTCTGTTCCGCCTGAGCCTCTAAAACATGTAATAAGAGGAACTACCCAAAATGCTATGGCGCGGTAACTGAGCATTGTTCTGTGATGTTGTAGCTAGTAAAACGGCTTAGAAGGCTTGGAACAGACCACATGCTACAGATACTTATACTAAAGTGTTTGAGCATAGGTGATCCCGCAGCTAAAAGGGCGTGCGACGATTACACTGTTCATAGATAGACATCTTGTCAAGAACTTCTCCCTGTGGAGGCTAGATTCAGGCTAGCACCTTTCACTCCAGTTCGGGACGGTAAGGAGAGCCTGATCTGAGCTCGACATATCAGAGTACGCCGGCCTCCAATCACCTGCTCGGTTCCCAACTGTGCCTGGACTTACCTCTACTTCTTGTCCGTTTTTCGAATCACCACAACAGCAGCGTCTCATCAACATCTTCGTGAGACTGTTCCTTCTCTTATGCTATCTTGTCTTGCGGTTTATTTACAATCATTTCTCGTGTCGCAGAGTTGAGTATCATCATTACCATCATTCTAATACAATGTACAGCAAGGTTTCTGCGAAATGCATTGACGTGACAGTTGATTCTCTGGCGGCTAGGACAAGACATCATCTGGAGCTTATTCTGTCAACTCCTTTGTGCGCCGGACTATGCTGACTGCTAAGTGAACCCACTGCCGCCATAATGGAAGACCTCCTGCCTCCCTTGAAGGCTCTCCTATTACACAACATGCTCATAGTACTCCTCTACCAGAAGGTATAATTCCTACCCAACTACTTGCTGTAACTAATCTCCATCTGCCATATTCCCAGCTTGATGCACCTCTAATCTTCATAGCTTTCAGATGAGGCCAAGGCCCAGACACCAGCACTGGAAAGAAGATACTCCGGAATTTCTCATTCGAACGCTCGATACACCACTCCATGACCTCGGTCCCTTGTATTCCCCGAACTCGGCCTTGCCCGAATGTGAAATTTTCCGGTGTATCACACACCACAACAACAGTACTCGCGCCTCTGCTGTTTTGTTCTGGCAAAAGAACAGAGGTTGGTAGTCTGTAGCGAGCTTGATGCCCAAGGCCACTCCACCAGACCAACCTAGTCCGCCAGCACCTTTGGTGAGCCAAAATCCTCGCTCGCCAAGGTTGCAGCTGCTCAGTCATGCATACAAGGTTACTCACGGCTTTAGTGGCGCGACTGGTGTCCTGGGGAACGATTTCACGGATAGTGCGAGATAGGTAAGAGACATTAAGGGGCGCATCTGCGGCGCCAAATTGGAAGTTCTGCTTTAATTAAAGACTTCCAAATGGCACTGTAAATCATAGGAGTTTGACACTGATAGGATCTTTGATGCTGAAGATATTTAATTGTGCATCATGAGCCGTGTGACAGTAGGTAAGGCTGCCCAAAGGATTAGGTGGCATTGACGTCGTTCTGCACCAAATCTAGTGGCATAGAAGTCGGGGCCTCCTAGCAAAGCTATCTGGTAGACACACCGACGTTTGCTCGATTTATTTCCACACGTTTAATACCGGGTTTTCAGCATGCACGCGCAACCAGTAGTGTGCTGTGCGACACCTCACCGTGTCCGGCTTTGTTCGCCGAACATTTCGCATTGGTTCAGGAAGAGGCTGCATGCCTCTGGAGATGCGCCCGGCTTTAAAAGGAGAATATGGAGCCTTGTTGTCTATTGAAGCCCGCTCATAAGTTTTGTTGCGGCTCTGAAGTGTGCGCAGCCAGTTCCAACGAGGCTGTGGTATTTCTACGCTCTTAAAGAAGCTCGCAGTTAACTCGTTCCCATGTGCGAGCTCCGTCTGCTAGGAAATATTCGGCCCAAAATTCAGTCTGGATATCTACTCTCGCCTGTTGCGTATATTCTGGCTTCGTCGGCTTACACCGATCGATAACCCCGCCTTAACATCCATGGTAACTTCCAGCCAGGCGTGCTCGCACCTTGGCAAACCAAATACGAGGCTGATGGTTTAACTAGGAGGAGGAGTCCGATGTCGACATCATCATCTTCTCCGAGAGCGAGGAATCCGAAGAAGCTATTCGCGCACAGGCAGACAGAGCCTTATCACTCAGTATAATCTCCAAAGCCACCGTCGATCGGCTGAGGGTCCCGTACACTTTATGTCAACCACCGCCGGTTACAGACTCCAAACGAACCAGCCATCGTCCGATTGGGAGGGTGGAACTCCGTTGGCACAAGCGAGATAAAGCGAAATCTTATCCCGAGCTTTTCTATATCGTGGAGTCCACCACTCCTTTGGTGATCCTTGGAGCGAGCGCATTCTCCCAAGGGAACCAGTCTGCGGGGTCCGAGGTCCATACTCTAGGGCTTGCGCAGCAAACTGCTGGTATGGCCTGATCTCTCTTTGTGGAATAGCAACGCTGTGCACGATTAGGAACGAGATCCTGAAAGCTAACAGACAAGCCTGGGTGAAGAAGAGAAACGGCGACAAGAACAAAGGCAACTAGAAGCGCAACAGCGGCGGGCGAAGGAAAAGAAGGAGCAGGAGCAACGGGAAGCACAGAAGCGAGTTGAAAAAATAGCAACGACGGCTCGTTAAACCACTATGAAGGGTCTGCTTTTCATATGATTTCCGATACAGCGAAGATAGAGACGCAGAAGAGATTGTTTGATATATTCTTCCGATCTCGAGTTGCTTAGGGCTGTATTCGGTTGACTCTCGCATGCTTTGTTCTCTCTCCTATGATTAGCTGATAGTTTTCTACTCTGATACATGACCAGGTGCCTCAAATAGAATCGTTATTCCAACGTGTACTGTCGGTCAAGATGTCTATAAGATGATTGGCACTAAAAGCTGTTGCCATAACCCAATTGGATCCAAGACTCGAATATAGCGGCCTCGCTTTGAATCGTTTCTGAGTACTGCTTAAAACGTCTGGCAGATGATTTGCTAATGAGAACCAGAGTGCATGGTTTTATATAAATCTTCAGTTATTGCTAGTGAGTTTACCATGATAGTGCAGAGATACTATCGAAGCGATTCTAAAATTTGTGAGGAGAATGGGTGACAGTAACCGTGTGGCACGACTGTAGGGCGGCACTCACCCTACACTTGATTGGGGGTGAGGTCGGCGCAGATTTCTGTCAGTAAGGATTCTTCATGTTCATTGACTCAAACCCTTATCAATTAAATTGGATCAGTTATAGTCATGCAAGTGGATGTGTGATCAAGACCCGAAAGCGAGTAGATGTCTTACTAGATAAAAAACGCAACCACTGTGCCAAATTCCTTCATTCCGCCTGGCAAATGAAAGGCCCAGGACAGTAACGTTGCAAAACCGCACAGAATTTCAACACCGTGACCATGAAGTACGTAGTCGTATCAGGAGGCAAGGAAGATCGTTCTGCAATTGATATAAATATTCTGACGATTTATAGGTGTTATAAGCGGCATTGGGAAGGGGATAATAGGTGCGGCCTAAAACCCACTTTACGCAGTCAATGGGACAAAATTCTGACGCGACCAAAGCCTCTTCCACTGGTCTGCTGCTCAAAACCATAGGGTTGAAGATATGTTACCTACAATGACGCGTGGCGGTGTGCTTAAAATGGCGAGGAAGCTGATAATCGTTGCACGTCACTTCAATCAAGATCGATCCTTATATGAACGTCGATGCCGGGACAATGGCACCTACAGAGTATGTTACAACCCTCGAAAAACCAGTAGCCATGAATAGCGAGGTTAATACCTTACAGACACGGAGAGGTATTTGTTCTCGACGACGGTGGAGAAGTCGACCTCGATCTAGGCAACTACGAGCGCTACCTCAACATTACCTTGACTCGAGAAAATAACATTACTACCGGCAAGATATACCAGCATGTGATCGAAAGAGAACGGAAAGGAGACTATCTGGGGCGGACAGTACAAGTCGTTCCCCACCTCACAGACGCCGTGCAGGACTGGATCGAGCGTGTTGCAAGGATACCGGTGGACGACACCAGTGAAGAGCCAGATGTCTGTATCATAGAGCTTGGTGGGACTGTAGGGTATGTTATTGAGATAGCAAGGCGGACGTTATTTGTCTGCCTCCAGGCTGAGACATCATTCAGAGATATCGAGTCCGGGCCTTTTATCGAGAGTATGAGACAATTGAGGAGAAGAGCTGGCAAAGACAATTTTCTGCAGATACACGTCTCATATGTTACTTTATCTTTTCTAGGAAATTGCTCAGTCGTAACTCATTTGGACACAGGTGCCAGTAATTGTAGGAGAACAGAAGACCAAACCGACACAGCAGGCTATAAGGGATGTTAGGGTATGCTCAAAAACGCTTTTTACTCTTTAGATGTGTGGAGGCGTCTGCTAATGATAAGTGTAGTCTGCAGGGTACGTCTTCCTCATAAGCTTAAATGCTTTTAACATCATGAGGATTTCTGACCGAATATTTGACTAGCTTGAGTCCCGATCTTGTAAGCACTATCGTAAGGTGGACTTGAATAGCAGAATTGATGTCTACAGATCGCTTGCCGATGTCCCAAGCCCCTTGAGAGAGCCACTATAGATAAGATCGCCCAATTTTGCCAGGTTGAGTCAAATCAAGTCATTGCCGTTCACGACGTATCTTCTACTTACCACGTCCCTGCTCTGCTCGGTAGGTGACGCTCCGATCTATCTACAACCTATATCTTAATTTGGATCGACATAGAAACGCAAGGCCTTATTCCTGTTCTCCGTGGTATTCTCCGCCTTGATAGGCTCACAATCTCGCCGTCGCTCGTTCGAAAGGGTGCTCAGACCTGGAAGGCTTGGCAAACACTTACAACATCCCAAGACCATCTTTACCACTCAGTCACCATCGCTCTTGTGGGCAAATATACTAGCCTTCATGACAGCTATCTGTCTGTCGTAAAATCCCTCGAACATGCCGCGATGGCGTGTTCACGTAAACTAAACCTGATCTGGGTTGACGCCTCTCACCTCGAACCTGCAACCTCTACGAGCTCTCCAGCAGAATTTCATAAAGCGTGGCACGAAATCTGCACCGCTGATGGTATACTCGTTCCTGGTGGCTTTGGCCACCGTGGCACGGAGGGCATGATCGAAGCTGCAAAATGGGCTCGTCTCAATAATGTGCCATATCTGGGAATATGTTTAGGTGCGTTGACTAAATGATGGTTAAGCAATCGTTCGACTAACACCCACGAGCCAGGCATGCAAATAGCCGTTATCGAGTACGCCCGAAACGTCTGCAATATCCCCAACGCTGCCTCCATCGAACTTGACGAGCGGACTTCTGACCCCGTAATTATCTTCATGCCCGAAATCGACCGCACGACGATGGGTGCAACTATGAGACTTGGATTACGCCAGACATGCTTCCAGCCTAACAGCAAATGGAGCAAACTCCGCGCTCTGTATGGCGAAACAGCAGCAACCTCCAAAGAAGAGAAAGTAGCCCATCAAGGTGGGATCACCGTCAATGGTACCACAGCCAACGGCGCCATAACCACCATACCCGACCCCACAGCTCCACCGTCTATTTCCGAACGACACCGCCACCGGTATGAAGTCAACCCCGCTTATATCGACAAGCTCTCCTCGCACGGTCTCTCCTTCATAGGAAAAGATGATACGGGCGAGCGTATGGAGATCCTAGAACTGCAGAATCACCCGTGGTTCGTCGGAACGCAGTATCATCCAGAGTATCTCAGCCGGGTGCTGAGGCCTAGCAAACCGTATTTGGGATTTTTGGCAGCAAGCGCGGGGTGCTTGAAGGAGATTTTGGTGAAGAATGCCGGTGGGAAGAGCCTGGTCAACGGAGAAGTAGGGGCGGAATTGGTGAATGGGATGCAGGGGGTAAGCATATAATTAGAGGGGTTGGCAAACTGTTCTGTTGCGGCGTTCTTGGACGGGAAATAGAATGCATGGCTAGAGGACATCTTCAACAAGGAGATGCAAATGTACAGACTGCATTAGATACGGCTGGTCCATGTTGTACATATTCGACACCAGGCTATGGTCACGCTGGCACAACAATGGAAGACATCTGTCCGATCAGCCCCATCTCCCCCCCAAAACATCCCCGCCCACACTACCAACCTTGTACAGTACCCCGCACTAAGTCTTCGGCTGGATCGCGAAAACACGTAAAATCGCGTACCTTCAAAACAATCCACCTTCTTCAACTGCATCCACAATGCTCAGAAGGACTCCGTTAACTCCAATTTC
>JAABUS010000277.1_pt1 | contig 129407 bp, 120 predicted proteins | sample 5560161 | NCBI WGS metagenome assembly JAABUS01 (sample SAMN10711885, study PRJNA513376) | rock metagenome | isolation source: Antarctica rocks | place: Antarctica: Victoria Land, Trio Nunatak nord | collected 2016-01-04 | reverse complement strand
GAAGGAGGGCGCAGGAGAGGGAGGTTAGTGAGGGGTGGGCGGGAGAGGTTATTGGTGATATTTGGGATAGGGTGGGGGCGAGGGAGGAGGTCGGGTATAGGATTGGCGATGTGAATGGTCTTAGTTGGGGTGGCTGTGGTTAGCGTATGGTTCAAGATGATATAGAGGGATAGTGGGAAGGGCGTAGGGCATGGGAAACGTACGGCCAATTGAGCCTCGAGATCTCGGCAAGCGAGTCGACTATAGTGTCTTCAGATGGCCAAGGCAACTTCGATGGATAGTTGGGGGGACGATGTTGGACGTAATTTGGAGTATGCGAGAGGATGAAGTCGCCGTACGCCTGGACTTTTCAGCCAAACAATCACCTCCGAAAGTCTGATATTGGGTACCTTTGGAAAGCAATCGCGATCAAAGACGAACGCATGCAGCAGCTGCCCCGTAGCGAACGGCATCAGCATCCAACTGCCCACCCACCCCGGCTTATTTCTGAACCAGCCATCATTCTCCAGCGTGTTGTACGTAAATTCTGCGGCTCTGGTGATTATATATATGGCAATGGTGATTCTCAATTGATCTGCGGGATATACGCCAAGCGCAAGACCTCCAAGACTGGCGCCAATCGCTGGTGCAAAGCGAGATGTCAGGGATTTCGAGATACGAGGGTTGCGCCGTCGGAAGGGCGCTGCGTCTTTTGTAAGGAGATTGGTGCGTAGGCGAGAGAAGAAGCGGTAGAGGAGACGATGAAGGAGGAGGATCATGGAGACGGAAAGGGAGAGACGGAAATTGGGGCTTTTGAGAATTGAGGTCTTGGGCTTTGGTCTAATATGGATCAGCTGGCTTGAGAGAGACGAGAGTTGCACCAGCTCACCTCCGCGGCTTCCCTATTGCCAGGATATACTCATTGACCCAATCCCATAGCTTCAAACTTGTCTGCGACGCGACGAATACACGTAGAGATGCTCTGATGGCTGTGGTATTGAAGTCATCGCTCGATTGGACTATCGAATTGAACTTCGAGGGTGCTGGTGCCTTTCTTCGCACGGCTTTTGGAGAGCGTGTGATCAGATACTCATGCAGCGTCTTATACTCTTTCTCGCTGATGGTATAGCGAAGGGTGTTGCGAAGGACTACAGACTCGATCTTGGCGGAGCCTGAGGGTGGAATTGGGTTCGAAGCAGCAGATGCCATCGCGCTTCGCTTCCGGCTGGCTGCCGTGGGACTGGGAAATTGAAGCAAGTATCTTCAAAAGACCAGCTGCACTCAGCCTACGAAAGGCGTGGTTCGGAGCTCGAAGTTGGTTGTTGAAGGTGAGCGCACGCGACTTACCTCGGCTGCTTGGCTTTGCACGTGATTGTCGTGCTTCAGACGTTGGCCAGGAGCGACACCAATTGTTCAGCCCAGCTGAACCCAACTGAAAACTATATGATAATCCGAGAGAAGGCTGTATCATGGTGGGTCTGATCACACTCGGAGAAAGCTCGTCGCAGGCTATTGAACACTCATCGCTCCCATGTAGTAATTGCAAGATGATATAGCTGTACGTCCTTTATTGTCTAGATACGTGATACCCTTTCCATCGCCTCTGTGACCGAAATTCGGGTCTAGATGCATGCCTCCCATCACAGTCTCACGAGGAAGGCCGTCAACCTCGTCCGAGACTCCATGCTTGCAATGGTAAGTCGTCAGGGACGGGAATCGCATCCGCTGTGAGTGCAATAGTATGGAAGCAAAGTATGAGTAAAATGAAGCTAGACCCCTGCATCTGGCTATCTTGTTCTTCTGTGTCTATCGACAAACAGGACCTGGATCACCCCGATGAGTGCGACGAAGCCGCTAGCTCACCATGCCAATTCAGTGAACCCAATACGAGCAGCCACTCCGTTCGAGCAGCCTCCCAGCCATGAAGCGATAGTCCTACTTGCGGTGCCCACGGACGCAGCAAGGCCATTGATCTTTCCACGGAACGACGGCAAAGGCGTGACCTCCTTGAGGATGATGAGAATCAACGGATATCCGAGACTAAAATTAAAACCCCGAAACGTCCAGCAAGCCCAGATCCCGGGGTGGAGAAGTTTTTCGGGAAGCAGGGCAAGGTACGAGACAATAATGTACGCCATTGGATGAAGCAGGGTGGCTATGATGAAACATCGCCATATCCCAAGCCACATAGCAAATAGAGGAGATACGACAACCTTGATTGAAAAGATCGATGACGCCGTTCAAGGACATAATGATACCGACGGTAAAGGTGCTCGATCCGAGTCCTCCAGGAATACCCGTGGGTGAGGCGGCCAAGATGGACACCTCATCTCCAGCCCTGTCATCCTGCAAGAAGATGGGAAGAAGGTGATCATGGCACATCGAGTGGTATGTGAAAACACTGAGAGCGATTACAGTCATTACCATTTGGTGGGTCCGGATTTTCGGGTTCTCTGCAGTGTTCAAGGGGGATTTGGATCAACCGTCCACGTGTACCAATCGCTATTTCTCCTCAGTGATCGCGACGTCGTTGGAAGTTCCGTAGCTATCAGCGCGAAGATCCACACCAGGAACGCAAGTATGGGTGTGTCTTAATCAAGAGAAGATGGCCAGCCGTGATACTTATCACGAGTAACACAGTGCGCATGAGATTGGGAAGAAGGAATGGGAAGGTGGCAAAATTGCCATTCAAAGAGCAAACGGAGGCAGAGGAGCTCGCCGGATTTGCCACGCTGCCACCAATTGCTGGCCCAACAATTGTCCCAATCGAGCAGACGAACGACATAACGCATATGCTCTGCCTGTGTGTGTGATTCGTAGACTCTTGCTAGGTTAAAAAATAGGTAAATAGTCCGCGCACTCCCTGTTTCGGTAAGGGATACTCCCATTTTCGGTAAATGCACTCCCAATAGGATAAACCAACTATTTTGGTGTAATACCACCAAGTTCCTTGGGTCTTCCCAGCGTTAATATAGATAAATTAGATATTTAATCAAATAATTGTTTGCGCATCTGTTTGCGCATTATTTATATTGCCTACTGATCTAGAAATGCTAGGATATTGTTTGAGAAAGTACCAGTTTTTGATCTAAATGTATGCAGATTCTCTATGTTTTCTAATCTCTATTCCATCTCTAATTATATCTTTATTAAAGCTTCAAATAGAGTTTATCTAAACGTTTTATTAAGAGATTAAATTGATCTCTTAAAATACGTATTTATTTTTGAGATTGCACTTGATTTAGATAGTAAATAGATAATTTTTTCTTGTTCTTTCTTAATCTCGATTATATATCCAATTATTGTTAGAATTAGCATTACTATTATTGTTTGTATCAAATTTGTTATTGTTATCGATCTATATAATTTTTTTGATAGTTGTCTTAATAATTGCAGAAGTTGCAGAGACTGCAAAGATTGTTGTTGTTTTCTTTGTTATTCTTCTTGTTGTCTGCCTAGTAATTGCAGCATAATAACGACGACAATGTTAATATGTAAGGCGGTTGAAATATTAGATAGAGATAATAAGCAATTTTGCGCGCAATGCGGAGCGGAACAATCTTTATTCCTTCAGGATTAGACGCAATCCTGAAATTGGGAGTGCATTTACCGAAACTGGGAGTGTGTCTTACCGAAACAGGGAGTGCGCGGACTATTTACCAAAAAATAATAACGACTCACCTTTGGTCATCAGACGAACCTCAGACCTACCTTGAAACCTCTTAAAATATCAATAGAAAGCCTGGCATTTGTGCCATGTCCACCGAAGCTGCCGGGGGTTGCCACGGAAAGGCACTGTCGGCCGCGAAACAGTAGGATGCGGACTCAAGGACATTCTCGCTGTGGTTCTCGATCTGAATTGATGTATTCCGCTTGCGAAATGATGTACTTTGCTTACGAAATCACATATCTAATCCAAGCTCTCTGAAGAACTTATCGCGCCGAAGTTCATATGGCTCTATCAGTCTATCTCCATAACGTCTAATTTTTCGTCCACATCTGACTGTTGGTACGCAGATCGAGGACGGTAGTCAAGATGGATTTGCGACGGATTACGAGGGGCATACATCAAGACGATCTTCTCCAACACAAGACTGTCGATTCGCAAGGCCAAAGCACCCAACTCTCGAACGCTGACGTTTGGATGCCTCGGTCTTGGCACGTCGGATTCGGTTGGGGCGGCTGGTGTTCTTGTGCCGCATCATCAAGAAACACGGCTGCCGTCCCGCTGTTACCAACCTCCTGAAACTTCACATATTCCGGAGCTTTTACGCCAATCTGTTCGAGTGTTTGGACGAAGAATCCTTGGGCCTGCCGATATCCTACACCATGATTGGTGCATCAACGACCTCGATCCTAAGCTGCAAATCTCTCTACTTACCCGCAAACACTTGGAGCCGGCATGGAGCGGGTGTGGAACCCCTTGACCACGGTCTGTAAGATGATCGTCTTGGTCATGCTGGGAAGGATCCTCTGTGACACCACAAGTATTAAGGGTCTGGGATGCCTCGTATTTCTCTCTCTCAGCGGCATCGTTTGATCTGTTTCGCATCAGTCTAGTACCTGGGTACTGTTACACTCCTTTTCATATAAGCAGGACTTTGCTACTTACTCTCTTTCACTTCACAAGCCGTATCATTTGCTTGTCCATTCTTTTGGTTCTCAATTAGTCATGCAATCTTCATTCTTCTTCTTGGCTGCCGCCTCCCTAGCCAGCGGTGCAATTATTCGGCGTGGAGATCCGACGATGCAAAAGATCCCAATAAAAGCAAAAGCGGACAATACCTTCAGCAATGGGAAACCGTATATAGCGTCAGGACCCGTCGTCTCAGCGACACCACCCACCGATATATACGGCGTCCGCACCATTGACCTTCCCTTCGGTCGCCTCTACCATGGCGATATGAAGTTTTTCAGCACAGGTCAGTTGAACAGCCCGGATGGTATTACAGACAAATGGATGGGTCAACCGGGTGTGTATGACTCGGCAAACCAGAGCGCTTGCGGCATTCCGGACAATGCATTTTCGATCAGTAAAGTGGCCATTCATCCGTACTTTCTCAAGTACGCCGACCTCAGCCGTAAGTTAAGATCCAGATGATATATACCAGTGAGAAATATTGACAGAATGTGTCAGGCTATTGTATGCAAGATGTCTGCATCAGCTTTTGGAATGGCAAGCAAAAGGGAGAAGGGCAATCGGACATGATCTTGAAGGTTACGGACGTGTGCAGCACCGATCTTAACGACCCCACCCACTGCGCCAAGCCCGGAGACATTAAGATAGACAGGTCGAAAGCCAAAATCATGGAATTAATCCCTGGCGACGGCGACGTAAAAGGCATTAAAGAGGTAAGTGGCGATCAGTTCAAGGACGGGATTAGCGATGCCACCAGTGAAACCTGGTGGTTCTTCACTAAATGCTGGGCCGATGCTCTTGTCCAACCTGCGTACACAGATAATTGGTTCGCGCAGCCTCCAATACCGAACAATTTGGACTGGTCCCAAAAGACCGGACATCAGCAGTACGAACAGAATCAAATAGCCTACAAAGCGCACACACCAAAAGCATGGCCCCAGCACCCTAACGGCTTTTACAACGCTACCTATGTCGATATTCCGATCACCGACTGGTCTCCGACCGAGCCGGACCCAAAGTGGTGTCCCATTGCTGGTGGTAAAGGATGGGGAATCCCAGCTGGGGATTGTAGAGGCGGCTCGATCCAAGCATCTTCGGGCACAGGATCTTCAGGCACAGGCTCCTACGGCATAAATTCCTCCGGCATCAGCCCTTCCAGCACCAGCACGAGCTCTACCAGTACAAGCTCTTCAAGCGTACAGGTAGCCGCTGGACCAGGTTCTCCATATATGAATGCGACGACATCGAGTGTTGCGGCAGCAGGACCAGGGGTTTTGAATGCAGCCGCCTCTTCAGCGTCTGGTACTCCAACCACCTCGACTACTCTCCCAGTCCCTGTTCCTTCTCAACCTGCATCCAACAGCACCGGCGTGGGTCTTCCTTCTTTGACAGGCAGTGGTGCGAGCAATAGCGCTCAGCAGGCTAAGAGCGGGCAAGGCGTGGACGACACCTGTGAGTGGTGAATTCTGGGAGGAAATACACAACGCGCAGGCCTCACAGTCCGATTGTTCTTTCGATGAGCGACTAAGGGGCTGGTGACCCTCATGTGCTAAGAAATTTGATGAGCCGAGTAAGGCGATAACATGTGTTAAACAATAAGCATATAATATCCTGCACATTCTTCCAGTCCAGCTTAATACGGGCGCATTTTATTTCGCTCTGATCAGAGCTCAATCTGACCCTTACGTGACCCTTGGGATGACGGCCCGGGGACGGGAATCGAGAACAGTGGTAAGGCTGTGTTCTCCACGTGAGTACATGTAGCCTACCTGAAAATAAGGTACATGTGCTTTGAGAACGTCACTCAAGCGTGTAGGATCGTCCTGGAATATTCAACCTAACTCCGTATACAACCATGCAACACGCGACAATCATCTCGAGCATTATGTTCAAATGTCCCAGCGCTTACTACGAGACTGCAAAGGCGGACATTAAACGCGCTCGAATCAACTTACTTCTACCAGCCTTACTTTGAGCAAACGCTCCGCCTGTCTGAAAATGCTGCATTGGCTGGTCCCCGTGGCGAGGTGCATACAGCAAACCACTATTATTAGATTGACACCTCAACTGATTACAACCTTCCAACTCATCGACTGACACCATACCACCCTGCACTGTTCATTCTGTCTCTCATTAGCACTTCGTCGCTCATTCTCCATCAACACGTTATTATTCCTTGTGGTGATGATATGAGAAGAACCCCAAGTGGTCGGCTTCAATTCCGTTCTTTACATCGGCTATGGCGCGTCTCGGTCCTACAAGTCGACTACTTGGCTACTAGTTGCGCGTAGCCTCGTGATTAGTCAACAGCGATAGACTAATGATGGGTTCCGAATCATACATCCCACGATTGGGCCATGTTCCTACTGTTACGCGCTGTCCAGCTGTGCCTCCAGCACGTGCAGAAGGATTCTCAGCCCCATCGGGAATGTGTCAAAGAGTCAAGTATTTTCTCTATACCTTTATTTTTTGACTTTTCAATTGTTTCCTCCTTTGATTCTTCAATCTTCCTTGGATAGGACCGCTTTCGTTTTTGACTTTTGTTCATCGTCACGAAGGGCTTACGCTTGAGATGAAGCATACCATCCTGCATCTTAGCACTCTTATACCACTTGTTGTTGCACCAGGTTAGTCTACATACTTGCTTAGCCTAATGTACTGCCTTTGTCAGATGTTTGTCGCAATAACGTTGTTTCATTCGAGTCGACATTGAATGCTTACAATAGTTGATTTTCCGCAGCTGTCCCTTTCGATGATTCTACTGCCGTTCCTTTGCGTGGTCCCAACTCTACCGTACCGTTTCCGGTTAATGCTACTAGCAATCATTGGCCTCCGAGCTCATCTCCGGTAGCTTCATCGACTATATCAGCATTCAGTTGGAATTGGGGCCAAGCACCACCATCTGGTTATCATGTGCCGACATCATGCATCGCTAGCAACGGAGATCTCGCACCAATGCAGTCTGATGATACCAGAGTAGGGGTTGCCAACTACTTGACATGCGCCGATGCTTATGCCTCCTGGGCGTATAGCGCTCACCAATCTCCAATAACAATGTCCGACGGTAAGGTAACCTTCTTGACTGACAGCCTGGAATTGAAGACGCAAGCGACGTCATATGCTATTCCCTCTGGTTGTGTGTCGATGTGCACGATCCGTGCATCACGAGTCCAATCGCTCTATTGGCCCACCCCCTACTCGACACCGGGCAACAACGCAAACTTGACCTCTGCGTCTCGGCCGAGAATATCAATCGGGCCTGATGGCTTCAGCTTCATCTCGCCGACAGCCTATGTCATTTACTCAGGGGTTCATGCTGAGGCACCCGCTGGATTCCCAGGCTGGAGGACGTACGACAATATTACCCAAGCTTACGCACCACCTCAACTTAGTACCTTTTACTCGTGTAATGCGCCGTATGGACATTTGTCTCAAATCAACTTTGAAGATTTCAACGTCCCACCTCGGTGGAGTGTCGTATCCACTCATCAAAATTGTGACTGGTGCCAACAGCAGTACCTTTATCCTGACCCTCAGCAGCCTGGCGATGCCTTAGTCACTGGTTACGCAAACATGAATTTTGATCAAATCCCGTGATTTGGCAGTGGCCAATCATCGTGGACCCTTCAGCCTACCCTAGCAGCTCCACCCGGTCTGACAGACATTGATCCTTACTGGAAGCACTGCACCTCGCTATATCAGGGTATCTGGGATCCATCTCGTAGCCTCAGCGCTGTCGCTGAGCTCACTCCAACAGCCACTGAAGCGAGCACCTCGCCTTCGGCATCAGCAGCAGTACCGACTAGTACCGCAGCACCTGCGTCATTGTTGATAAGCCCCTTGGCTTCTCCAACAGGCACACCTGGAGCTATCGACCCTGTTACAAGCGTTCAGGCTTCGAAGCACTCAGAATCGCCGACCAAACCTACGTCCAGCAATAAGGCAGATCCTCCCGCTGAAGCTGCCTCGTCGCCGTGGCCAGCGGATTTCCCAGAAGACCCCAAAGGAGCATCTAGGGATCCGGCGCAGGCGACCAAAGGTCCATCAAGTGGGATAAGAACAGGAGGAATGCCGCCAGACTCCTCACTAGATCCAGTCTTGACTCAAGATCCTCCTTCAAGGCCCAATCTCGGACTGACAGCAACCCGATCACCAGATTCATCGCCGCAGCCGAACTTAAGGCTGACGGACGGGAATTCTCCTACTCAAAGTTCAAAGAAGTGGACGACAGGACGTACAACAGTGGATGTCATCCAGGGTGAAACTGGAAAAGCGTCGCTCGGAAGCATCTCTAACATAGAGGGGTCTCCGTCTTCGCATACAGAATTCACCACCAACCTTCCTCGCCTTACCATGACCGCAATGTCACACAGTATATCGCACATCGAATCACCTTACCTTCTTCTTCCGATTTCTCCCTCGGACGATGGAGCTCTCTCTCATCACAGAGAATCAGCAGGAGCCGTGAAAACGACAGACCGGGCAACGGGGACCATGACGGTACCCTCTGACAATTCCCTGACGGCCACGCCACATATTGGCTTAAATGCTGTAGGGGAAATATTTACCCTGATAAATGCACATACAGTCGTTGTTCAAGATACTAGCTTATCGATTGGTGGAGAAGCGCTTACCATGCATAATGTGGAGGTCTGTGTGGGTAATTCAGGGCTGGTCGTCGGCACAACGACTATTTCGATGCCTAGCGCAGGCATAAACCCAGCGGGCGACCCGAAGGAGCAGACGGATGCCAATCTTGCTTCTACTGTGACTGCTGGAGGGCTCGCGTGGACGTTCAGTGGTGATAGTCAGATCATGGCCGGCGGCGTGACCCTCACAAAGCAATCCCATGCGATCATGTCAGGCGGAACTTCATTCTCATTCGGATCGACAGCCCTATTCGCGGGTACGGCGACTATTCCGGTGCCGGTAGCGGCCGCGGCGACGTCTCATGGTTCACTTTCCACAGCTGTTGGGCCGACCATTGAAGACCAATTGGGCCGTGACGAAGTCCTATGGAGTGGCATCACTATCACAGAGGGTGCATCAGCCATCACCATTCATGGAAGTCCGGTATCATACGGATCGTCAGGCTTGATAATAGGCACTTCGTCGATCGCCATCCCCAGCAAGACCGCTGATCCCTCCGAAGTCTTACCACTCAGCGCTGCAGGTCTGACCTTTACACCGGTATCCAACAGCTTGCTCGGTGTGGAAAAGACTACACTCTCTGTAGGATCCACGCCAAGGGTAGTGAATGGTGACACGATGTCTTATGGATCTTCCGGCTTAGTTGTGGGTACATCAAACGTTCCGATACCCAACTCCGACTCCACTGCATCAAATCCATTGGGAACATCATAATGTCAGGGTTTGGAACTGGACCAGCTGTTTCGGCTACTAGTGTAGAAGCCTTCAAAGGAGCCGCAGTGGTCAACTCGCGTCAAAAGCTCTGGTGGATAAAAGCCTCAAGCATGGGTATCGGGTGTGTAATTTGGTTTTTGTGCTAGTGACGGAAGATTGTTGACATGGACCTGAAGAACCTTAGCTTATGGGAGGAAAGGCAATACTCGCCCAGCGGCGATAATCTTACAGTATTGAATGGATCGCGTTTCCGGGACTGTCGCATTTGTGAGGGAGCTCTTCTTGGAATCTTGTTGTGGTAAAAGGAGCCCCTGCGAGCAGCGACTTCTAACCCGCGTGGCATCCCACGGCGCCAAAGGCAAGGCTTCAACTTGCATTGAGGGCTACTTGTTGCAAATCAATGGCTTTGGCTCTTCTTGGCTCGCTTTCGGGTGTCTATTGAATGACGATGCAACGTATAGAAAACGCGACAGGCTCATCGAGAACGCAGATGATCAACAGCATGGCAGTGAATCTCGGAAAGCTTAGGAAATGCATTAAGACACGTGACTTGCCTAAAGTAGCGAGTGAGTAAGCGATAGCGCCAAGAGTCAAGAGTCTTGGCAAGTGGCGATTTGCCTTCCACGCTCGACGACTTGTTCACTCGCCGTCACTTGGCACCAAAGCGTTCGGATTTTAGGAGTGTGGAGGGTCACACAGGACATGTACAAGTCGTCGATCACTTCGATTCATTGATACTGCAAGTGTGCTTCGACTAGCACCGAGTCAAAGCCTGTTCTGCGCGCGGGGAATCGTACACCAGCTTTTCGCCATGCTCGTACGCGTCATTCTCGCTGCCTTCGGCTTCTCCCACAACAATGCGTGTTCGGCCCCGCCAACGCTCAATCCGTTCTTAAGTCTTCTTTCTTCTTCCCGTAGCTTCTCTATGAATCTAGCTGCTTAGCTATCCCGTGAGTACGTACGCTCATGCTGCCTGTGGCTCAGGACATATATTAGTGTGGCTTGAACCACCATTCTCCTCCCTTTTCTATTTTCATCAGTACCCAAACTACAAAGCTTTTATCCCACTTTTCACCTATCACATATTTTCTAATACGATTTCTACCCAACATCTATTTTGAGCAAACATGCCTTCCGTACGTTACAACAACCAGTCAGCTCCGTTTTGGGACTTCATCGCCAACCTCGAGTCCGCCGGCACGGACCACCCTTTCTTCGCCGCCTTCAACCCTGAGGCTCGTGAAGGCCGCAACCAATGCCATCCACCTCATCGCGGGCCTCCTCATCACGATGGCCCAGCCCCATCAGGCCCTAACACTCATGACGGCCCCCCACCTCCACCAGATCACCAAGCCCACCAAGGTGCACCACCTCCAGGACCTCACAGCCCAGACGGACCTACCCCACACTCTCCACACGATGGAGGCTGGGCTGGCTTTCCCTTTGCACGTCCCCATCACGGTCATCACGGGGGCCCTCACCGCGGCGGCTGGGGTGGTCGCGGTCGAGGAGGTCATCGCAATCAGGGCGCTACGCCCTTCGGCGGCTGGCCGACGGGCGACTTCGACATGAGTAAGTTTGCCGAGTTCCTCGGCGCACAATTCGGCATGGGCGGCGCTTCCTCCTCTACCGACAAGGAGGCCGCCTCCGCCGGCAAAGACTTGGAGCCCGCTGCCGACGTTTTCGATACCCAGGACGCCTATATCGTGCATATCTCGCTCCCTGGCGCCAAGAAAGAAGACGTCGCTGTTAATTGGGATTCCGATAAGAGCGAGCTGAGCGTCGCGGGCGTGATCTACCGCCCTGGTAGCGAAGAGTTCTTGAAGACCTTGGTACTTGACGAGCGCAAGGTGGGTGTCTTTGAGAGGAAGGTCAGGCTGGGTAGCAGGGCTAGCCCGGCGCAGGTGGATGTTGATGGCATCTCTGCGAAGATGGAGGATGGGATTCTGATAGTCACGATCCCCAAGGAGGATAAGGATTTCGTGGATGTGAAGAAGGTGGATATTGAATGATTGTGCACACATGCGATACTGGTACAATGGATGCTACAGGCGCATGATTTGACAAAGGTCTCACAGGCGCGTGATGCGGCATTCCTAGGGTAGTTTACTGAAGAACACGAAAAAGAAATGGTCTCTCGTAGTCAATCACTCTACACTTTTTGCCATTTTCTTGACTTATCTGACTCCAATTCGACCATCTATCATACTCCCCTGGACTCAATCGCACAATGCACATGACAGGGCAGTCGGATACTTTACTCTCAAGCATCCCCAAAGCCACAAATACAGGGATTATTGAATCAGTTATCCCCCCCAAGCATGGATTAGGCCCAAAGCCTACGCTAGCCTGACCTGGCAAGTGCGCCACAACTCGATACTTTGCAGAATCCACGACCTCCTCGTGACAAGCACTGTGCAGAAATCCGATACATATTTTTCTGAAGCCTATACACCGCGAGGCTCCTTGCCCATAAGCTCCTCTGCGCTTCATTCAAAAACCCGCTGCATGCCCTCTCGGGCCTGTTTTGCATTGCGTGATTGCCGAGCAGCTATTCGTTGACGATCTTAGGCGGAGCATTGACTGGCTGAAGACGGGCTGAATGACGAGTATGGAGCTGTTGCTGAACACGGACAGTGGGAGACAGAGTTCACGTCAACAGGAAGTGGTTGTGGGGATGGTCAATGTCGGCCAGGAGGTAGTATGATGATCCACTTGGATAAGGTTCTATACAGGTTTGCGCCAGTGAGTCAGTGTTGTGTGTTCCCTGCAATCTCCTGTAACTGTCTCGGGATAGAGAAATGAAAGGTTAGAAGATCTGTTCCCAATCTCCTGCTCCCGCGCTGACACAGGGGTCGTAGTAAAGGATGCAACACTGGGCATCACCTACGACGGTCCACGAAGCCTAAGAATAAATTACAGAGCCACCTCCGTACGGAGTGCTAAGTTTCCAATAATCGCCAGCTATATCTCTCGTATTACCACTTGGTGTTGGGGTCGCTAGGTTAGTGCAATAGTGGCGCAAATCTGCGCCAAAATCTGTGCCGAAGCATTAAACTTGCTCACGGACAACTTACAATATGTGCTTTGAGCGCTTTCTATGGAAGGTGAGTTTTGAGCCTTTTTTGAGGAACGGATCTCGAGCTCTCCCCCAGTACTATACTCTATATATATTGTCCTCTCACATTGATTTGTCTGTATCATACTTCTCACAATCGATTGATTCCAATTTCCACAATGATCCCAAAAGTTCGACAAAACAACGTAAACCCGTTTAGACAAGCCCAATCTCAGACAAGCCTGGTACAAAGTTCTCCCATAATGCATCTATCTATCCTGTTCGGAGCGTTGGCAGCGACTGGCGCCTTCGCTTACTCTAGAGGTAAATCCTCCCACCGTAATCACGACTAGGTGGCATTGCAAAGTGTAAGCTAAAATACCCTTGGGTTTAGTCGGTCTAGCTAAAGACTTCCCTGATTTAAACTACTGCGGAACCCCAGAACCTACGTTCGAACAATTGCAACAAAGCCTGGAAATCAGGAGTACTCCCTTTGCCCAGACGAGAAGATCAACGTCGATACCTACTTTCATCTTATTTATTCAGAGGACCACCATGCTGTCGACTTCGATAAGTGGTTTGGGAATCAGGTCCGCATATCCCATTGATCGTTGTTCTTTGCGCGACGCAATTCTCTCATGCTGGCTGACTATCTGTTAAGCTGCTTGAAATGATCCGCAGCTACGCTCCGTACAGCATCAACTTTAACCTTCGCGATGTTACCAGAACGAAGCATGCCGAGTGGGCTAAGGGACTTGGGAAGAATGAAATAGAGGTACGTACTATCACGTGTGCAATAGACGCTGCTAAATGGTTGGAACCTGGTGCTGACGGCGCGATGCAATGCAGATGAAATCCCATCACCGACAAGGAGATTACGCGTCTCTGAACCTATACTTTTTGTCCGATTTCTCCCTGAACAGCAAGACCGATATAGGTATCACCCTGGGGCTGGCTCAATTCCCCGAGTACCACAAGAACGACGATAAAGTCGAAGAAGCGCTTTTTGAAAGATCGCCCCTTTTCTGCACGGACGGGGCCAAGGTTGATCTCAATACGATGCCCGGTGGCAAACCACTTTTCCGAATTAAGGAATATAAAGTAAACAATCTCGGCCGCACCGCGATCCACGAGATCGGGCACTGGATGGGACTCTACCACACCTTCCAAAACCGGACGGATGACGCATGCAACGCTGACGATGAAGGTGACGGAGTAGATGATACTCCGAAGCAACGGGAAGCTAGCAAGGCTTGTGCCCCCAAAAATGCCCTCGATAAATTCTGTGGAGTCAAGCCAAAAGAACATCGTATGTACTCGTCAAACGCGGCTTTTCTACTGATGTAACCGGCTGCTGACTCGATCGTCACAATTAGAGTTGCATAACGTTATGGACTACGGCCCAGACAAGTGGTAAGTGGGCCGAAACTTGTTGTACATCAGCACACTAAACCCTTCCAGTCGAACCGACTTTACACCTGGCCAGGGCATTGTAATGCGTCAGAGCTGGTTCAAACATCGTGCAATGCACAAAGGGTGGCGAAATTGATTTCAGGGAATATTATCATCCAGGATCGAAGTCTAAGGTTTAAAGGAATGGTGGAGGAGTAGGCCGAGACTGTACTCAACACTAATGACCACTAATATATACTATACTCTGGACTGATGCCTTGAGACCATATGTCCCCTATCAGACGGAAATACGCGTAAAGAGTTCTCATGATAGCATCCTCTGCACGTTGGTCGCTGACGGAGTCGATCTCATCCAGTTGAGCGAATAGAGATCATCTTCTGCTGACCTAGTCTGAGAGCTAAGATGAGATGGTCCAATAAACCACAAATTAGGCATGTAACAAGAGAGATCGGGGTCGCTGGCAGTTTGAGCTCGGCCGTCATAGGAAGTATTAGACAACTGTATCACCACTAGAAACCGCACCGACGATGCAGGGCATTGAGTATAATCCATTGGTCCAAGATTGCCTAAAGAAGTAACGATTTCAACAAGCTTAGCTTCGACCAGTTTACAAGGCCCTCGATGAAGTGCTAATTACGTTCTCCGGCATCATGCAAAAATTGGAGCAAGTACCCACGATTTCAAGAATAGTTGAATAGAAAGGCGCATTGCCAAGGTCCGGAAGACACCGCATATGCGTCCGTTCGGCAACCGATGTGAGCACATTCTGCGCAATTATAACTCAACGAATCTTAATATATGCCCGGTGGAGAACACGATTTTGTGGAGGAAATCTTGGTCATTTACTATATAGAAGCTTTGTCTGACTGTGAAAACCATCCATAACAGATCCCAGTTCTTTATCTCGCCGGATAGCTAATAATCCAGGCAAACATCGTTTAGACAACTCACGATATCCGAGAATAACTTCCGATATCTGAAAATCAGCTAGATTCAGACCTAGTCCATCACTAGACTCGACGTATCACAACATGCGTACCGGCATTCCAGCAGCCGCCGTTGCGACACTGATGCTAAGCGCAGTCGCCGCTCTTGAGTGTGGTTTCAACTTCCCTGACTGTCAAGCACCAAGAGTTGTGGAGATGTGGAAAAGGTTTCGTGAGCACAATGGAACGTTAGCCCAGTTTGCTGTGGCGACCTCTGACAGAGACGGCTGGAGTATCAACATCACCGATGCGCAATTGGACGCAGTTATCGCCGCCGACGAGGCGCCAGATGAGCAGCGAGATACTCCCGAAGACGAAGGCATTTCGTGGGACTATGACGAGGAAAAACGCCATATTGATCACATCTACAAGACCTTGAATGCAAGCTTCTCGCTCTCTGAGATCCACACGTTATTTCACGACAGTAACGGTCTCCCTATCATGCTGTCGGACGGAGAAGTCGATGTAGCCATTGACGCACACTTCCCCGCTGAAGCAAAGGCATTCTTCGATTGTGAACGACACTTTCCTAATTGTGGTTCACCAAGATTTATCGAAATTAATGAGAAATTCGAGGCCCATAACGTATCCACTGCTCAACGGCACGCAGCAATGCAGACCGAAGATCCTCAGGTTCCTACAGAATTATCCGAAGCGCAAGTGGATGCAATTGTCGCTGCCGATGAAGCGTCATCGGATCAAGATGCTGATGGAGAAGAGAACGCCCCCTACGATTTTCAGCAAGATGTCCGTCACATAAAGCACATCTATCGGGCCTTGAATGCAAGCTTCTCGCTCTCGGAGATCCACCAGCTGTTCCATAACAAAGATGGCCTGCCAATCATGCTGTCTGACCAAGAGGTTGATGCAGCTATAGCCGCACACGCTGCCAATGCAGCAAGAACATTCAAGCGTGAGGTTGTGGTCGACTGTGAGCCGCACTTCCCTAACTGTGACTCACCAAGGAGTATCAAGATCAGCGAGACATTTATGGCCCACAACCTGACGGTCTATCAACGGCTTGCGGCGCTCATGACCGAATTAGACGCAACTTCTGACACGGATCTGACCGATGCGCAAGTGGACGCCATTGTAAGCGCCGAACAAGCACCATTCAACCAGAATGTCAAAGAGGAATACGGCGTCACCCACGATCTTGTGAACGAGAAGCGACAATTGGTTCAGATCTACAAAGTCCTGGACGCGAAGCTGTCGTCTGCTGAAATCTACAACTTGTTTCATAGCAAGGATGGCCTGCCGATCATGCTTTCCGACGAGAAAGTCGATGCAGCTATAGCTGCCCGCAACGCATTATCGATTCCCCAAGTCCCTCGAGCATGAGGCTGCTAGGCATCAATTCGGAGATAGGCTGGAGGACTCAGACTGGCAGAATGTAGGAAAGGAGTTGGATTGGGCTATAAGAGGACCGGGCTGTGTTTCCGACGTATTGAACATGTTACAGGACATTTTAGAGATGGCATGATGTCGCCGGGGCTCACGACAGATAGAGTGCTGGCTTAGACCCGCCCTTCCATAATCAAAATCTAGAAATCAGACGATGAAAATTCTCCATCGTGTGATGGAGGTTCTTCGCCTGAGTTTGACTCAGAAAGCGAACCTCCACCATAGGACATTGACGAGCTTTCTGATCCTCTTTACGTATCGATGCAAAGGGCTAACGGCCATAGGGCTTAGTGGCTTGGCATCGGCTTTACCGCAAGCAGTAAAACCTCTACCCTCACCAAGATTGGCACGCACCAATCGCTACTTGCCACTCAACAGTCTGCGTAAGTTGCGCGAGATTGTCAGTCTGCCTCGCCCTTAGACCAGGCTGTGCAGATGGTGATTGCCACTTCACATCGTGCACAGTGCTACCAATCCAATGGGACGTTGCGAGGCTGAGTAACCCTAACGAGTGGTCTGGCTGCTGCCTGCGAGCACGTTGCATAATGATATCGCGGTCTTCCCAGACTCTTACATACCTCTATCCCGTACTTTAGCGGTTGCTCTCTATGTGTTTCCCTCTTTTCATTGACGACGGAAAGTCATCCACTAACCAAGTCAACTCGAAAGGAGCTAGAGCCTCACGGTTACCTGATAGTTAGGATAAGGAGGCAGCCGGGAAGACAGACCCCGAAATTGCACGCTCATGGGCATTTGAAGACAACGAACGTGAGACGGGCTGTCTCATATAGTCTACAGGATTTTGTAGGAAAGGCGCAATCCTGATGAATACATCATTTCAGCTGGGCTTGGAGCTCACAAACGTGTTAAGCCCCTTGACCTCGGCTATTTCGGCTTTCGGATCCCTAGCTTTGGTCAAAGCCATCAGGAAAGCAGGGTCGGATGCTCTCACAGAACTAGAAATTGCTTCGTTCCTCGGGCGCAACCGCATTGACCAAGCCATGCAACTCCATTTTCGACAAATTGTAGCGAGATCGGAGCAAAGGAATCTATCTCGGTACCTCGACATTGTCCTTGAAGCAGGTGCTGGACCAACGGTGCAAAATGCGCTCAAAGATCCTGAGCTCCTCTCAATGGTAATACAATTGTCAGTATTGTGTTCCGCGCATGAGAGCGACACACTAGCGCTCGCTATCGTGGAAGCCATAAGGAGAAATCTTAAAGAATTGAAAACAGATTCTGCGAACGTGCCATACTATCCTTCATTGTGTGGAACATTAAGAGTCTGCAAACAGGAGACTGCTAGCTTTCAATGGTGTCTCTACTATGACATGGTAGAGAAGAGGATTGAATCAAACCTTGCCGATGAACGTTCCACAAAGCGTCCAAGAACCGGTGCGAGAAGCCAGAGACCCTATGGCCTTAATCCTAATCGTACCAGCATCAAGAATCGTACCCTACCTTTCCCTGTGCTACAGGTTCTTCTATTGTGTCTTCATTCGCTCCAACACTTTCCCGAGGAAAGACTTCTCAACATTGAATGCACCAGTGGGATTAGTACCGTAATTGTCTGGTGTTACTATGTCGTTGGTCTGAATGTGAAACTCACACTTGATGGTCATGAAATCGATTTTGGGGAGCCTTCCACAAGGGTTTTCATACGGGAGAGTTCCTCAATGGAGTCTTCTGCTTCAGTGTTGCATCCGAAAAGCCAACATGAGCCTCTATTCAGCTTGACGAGCAGTGAAGGCGATCCTAGGATCGGGCCTGAGCTCCGGAAGAAAGCCAGAGGATTTGGCCGCGAAGTAATCAAGCAGCTTGGCGTGAGTGGAAATCTTGTAGATGATTACTGCGACTGGGTCATGCAGAAAAGTCTGCAGGTTCTACAAATTCGGTCTAAGATCAACCGCCCTTTCACGCCAGGCGAATTTAATTCGAACCAGCGGCATGGCTTAGCCAAGTGGTTGAGCCCTGAACTATACGGCTTTACCGAGGACAGGATTGCTCGTGCAGGCGCATTCCTTCTCGATCTCGACCAGGATTGTGGGCGAAGCGTCAAAGTGAACTACTTCACGCCCCCCAAAAAGTATTTGCTTGATCTAGCGGGTTTGGTGGTGCTTCTTTTATCACTTGCAAAGGTTCAACCAGAAGACTTAGAGAATTGTGGCGAATTATCATTTTCGACACAGGTCCAACAGCAGCTCAAAGTGTACGAGTCTTGCCTCGGATCGATCGTAGATGGGAAGCTGGTGGACGTCGCGCTTGGGTTGACCAAGTCTTTCGATATTCTCTCACGCTTTCTCCAAGGACCAAGTTTCTCAGAGGAAATGAATAGGCGTACCGTTCTTGTCAGTGCTTGCGGCTGGTCGTTGTATTTCGATTCAATAAACGGCGTGGATCCGGCGGAAGTGTTTGTTTCCACACTGCGCATTGTTCGTGGGGTTCCCGTCCTTGATGGCGAACGAAAGACGCGAATCATTGATGGGCCCTCTGAGCTCTTATTCTCGCCCTCTGAATCATTGATACTGAAAACCGAGTGGAGAAGAAGCGTTGAAATATTTCCTGGCGTTAGCATCGCGAGACGCAGACGAGCTCTTGTTGGCTACTATGTGTTGGAGCCAATGAGATGCGGCTGCCTCCTGCGGGACTCTTACCCGATTAGACTAGCGCCTTGGCAGTCTCGTGTATGTTAGATCTCCCGCATTATAGATTTTATAGACAAACAATAGATACATAACTGCACTACATTACTTGCTTAAATAGTTATAAGCTCGAAACAACTTTATTAAATAGACACTTCGATTATATTAAATACTAAAGTATTATTAATAATTCAATTGATTTGTAAGAAGAATTTACAAGACAATACACAACAAAAGAATCTATCTTAAATATAAATCGATATTTATAGCTTTTTTTTTTTTTTTTTTATATCTACAAATCTTAAACGTTATCGCATGTTACACTAATACTTTCTACGAAGATATTAGAGTAGATTGTGCTATTAAAGAGATTTGTAGACGTTTTTAAGCAATGCAAGCAATTACTTAATAATAAGAGTTTGCAACTATAAATAGTTTCTATATTTAATAAATTTTAAAAGAGATTCGATAAATTAAAATAATAATAAGTAAAAATCTATAATAAGTTAAATACAATCTATAAGAAAGTCGTGTTCTAGTTTCTATATACTAAAAAAATATTAATTGCTTGTCTTGTTTGTTTGTCGAATATAGCAAATATAAGTTGTTCGCAATACTTGTTTGTCAAATATATTGAACATTATATTTAGAATACTTGCTTCTCGAGCGTATTAAATATAATAGTAGATTTATTTCAAAAATATAGAACTTAAATTATTGATATAGTTTTAATAAGTTTGTAATATTATTTTTCTTCTTTAAAGTTTTTGTTTCAAAATCTAATATCTTCTTATTATATCTTCTAGAAAGATTAATATTAGAAATTCTTTTTGTCGAAAGAAAGATTTTTTCGACACTCTAGATTTAATATCTTTAGCAATACGTTCTTGTTATAATTGTACGATATTTAGTAAGACTTGTTGTATAAATAATAATTTTAAAAAATATATAAAGTATGTACAATCTAATCGTAATTAAAGAAAGAAATGCGCGATACGCGTGCGAAGCTAAGTCGACTAAAAAAATAGTTGGATTTTCTAAAGAATAAGAAGAAAGAAATAATTGTAACAAAATAGAAGAACATTAACAATCTAGAGATAAATAAAATATACTTCGTCGAGTCTTTTACAAGAACTCTCAAATTGTTGTTTGATATATTGGTCAAACAATTTTAACTTTTGACAAATTGAAATTGAAATATTGTTTCTATATTTTGTTTTAATAAAATTTCTTTAGAAGATTTCGATAGCAATTAAGATTCTTTTTTAATTTCTATATATTCTTTAAGATAAAATATTCTTTTTACTTAATAAGATACTTTTGATCTTTTTGTTGTAGAATTTTCTCGATTTCGAATTGATTCTCTTTTTGCAAATAGAAATAAAATATATTTTGTAAAAACGTAATTAAATTTGCTAGCTTTAACAATAAGATATAAAATACTAGAAATATTTTGATATTCTTAAATAAGTTGAGTTTGTAGTTAATTGATTTTTTAGCTTTTTTAACAAAAAACAATTCGACTTTAATATAATTTAATTTCTTGTTTAATTTTTTTGTTTTAAGATTTTTTGTAAAAAGATATATATATATTTTTTTTTTAGCTAAAATATTGTTTTTTGTTTTTTATTTTAATATTTAATTAACTTTTTTTGCATCTTTAAGATAGTGTTGTGTATCTTTTTTAATATTGCTATTTTTTCGATAATTAATTGCGCAAATAGATACGTACGCTCTTTTTCGAAAAAATTAAATTTTTTGTTATAATTAACGAAAAATAAAGTTATTTTAGTAATATTTAAAATCTTTGCATTTAATATTAGTTATACTATAGATAAAGATAATACTTAATTACTTTAAATATTATTAATATAGTATTTTAAATATTGTTTAAGACTTTAATTTGTTCTTTTTGTCTAGCTATTTATAACTAAGTAATAGATTATAGATATTCGAAGTCTTGTATTTAATATTAGAAGAAATATCTTTTAATAGTTAGATATAAAGAGCTTATCTTTGTTACTAGTTAATCTTTTAAATATATTATAATATTTTATAAATTGATTTAATATAATGTATTTTAGTTGTTTTGCAATAAACTTCTTTTTATATACAATAATATATAAGTATTTAATAAATTTATTAACTATTACTAGTATCGAATTATATTTATTTTCAATTGCTAGATTTGTTGATTTTAACAACTTAATAATAAAGTTTATTGTAACTTTATTTTATAGCAATTCAAATAGCTTCTAATATTGGATTTTGCTATAGTTTGTATATATATTATATTTATTTTGTTAATAATTAAGATATTGTTTAATATATATTTCGATAACTTGTTTTATCTATAAAAACTAACAATATTAATATAAAAACTAAAAAAAATTTGTTACTTTTAAATATTTTTGTAGTAATTTGTTATAATACTCTTTTATATATTTGTTAATTTTGTCGATAAATATCTAAAAATTTTCTTTTTTTATTAAAAATTCTTTTGTATTATCTTAAAGTATTTGTAGTATAATATTTAGTTTATGTTTGTTTGCTAATAATAATTTGTTTTTGTTAACTTTAAATATATTGTAATTAAACAATTTCTTTATTTCTATATAAATATTTCTTTTATTAAGTATATTTGTTTTGTTATTATTTTTGTCTAAAATATATTGTATTTTAAACTTGTATTATTTAAGTTTCTTTAATTATTGTACTTATTTTTTGTTTAATTGCTTTATAACAATAAAGTATACAAAATTCTTGTAATCTATAAGAATTGTAAATTTTAGTAATTTTTCTATATATATTTTTTATAATTTTAAGAAAATTACTATAGCAAGTAGTTTCTTATTGTAAATATTATAGTTTTGTTTAATTAGCAAAAGTTTTCTTAAAAGATATATTATTAAATATTAAATATTTTTATATTTTTAATTAAAGTATATATTAATAACTAGATTTAATATATTAATTTCAATTTTGCTTAACAATTACAAATTATATATCTTTAGTATTAACTTTTTCAAATATTCTAATTTAAGATTTTAAAATAATTTCTCTTTTGTAAATTTCTATATTTATAATATATTCTTTTTTGTAAAATTTGTTAATAATATTGCGTTTGCAAAGTAGTTTTTAATAAACTTCTTATTATAATTTATAAAATTTAAAAAGAATTGTATTTTTTTAATATTTGTTAATAGTTTTTATTCTTTAATTGTTTGTAGCTTTTTGAAATTTATATATATTTTATATTGTTTAACAACAAATTCGAGAAAATTAACTTTTTTTTAATAGAATTTGTATTTTTTTGACTTAAGATATAAATTTTTTATATTTTAATATTTTAATATTTTGAAGATATAACTAATATATTTTTTTAAAATCTTTAAATAAATTATAATATTGTTCAAATATATTATAACAAATTAATTCAAATATTGTTATAATATATTATTAATTATTTCTTAATATATTGTCGAGATATTTGTAAACTTAAATAATATTATTGTATATTTGTATAATCTATATTGTATACAAAAAGCTATTTTTTACTTTTTCTTTATCTTTATTCTAATTTAGTTGTACGTTTTTTGTAAATTTAATTTAGTAAAATATTTTGTTTCAAATAATCAATTTTAAAATTTGCTAATATTAAATAGTAAATATTGATTCTTAATTATAATATTATTTAGTTTCTAGTAATTAATATATAGACAAAGAATTTTATTTTTCTTTAATACAAAAAAAATCGAGTATTTTATCTATAATTAAGATTTTTTAATAAATTTTTTTTTTGTTTTTTATTAGATATTTGCGAAGTACTTCAAGCTTTTTCTTAAATAAAATGTATATAAGTTTAAATATAAATTGTTTGTCTAATTTAAGTCTAATTTTGTAATTTTATAATTAATATTTAGAAAAAATCTTTGTTTTTTTTTTTTCTTAAAATAGATACTTCTAATTGTTGTATATTTGTAATATATATTTTAGCAATTTTTTTACTATATTAGATAGTTTAAGATTTTTAGAAAATTTGTAATTTTTTTTATTTACTTTAACTTTGTAGTTTAATTAATCTTTGTTAATATTTGTTAAGTCGAACTTTATTAAATTGTTGTTTTGCGAAAATACAAATTTGTTGCTTGCGATCAATTTTTAACTTAATTTTTTATCTATTATTAAATATTGTTAATATATAGATTAAATATAAATTACGTAATTATATTACGCAAATTTAAGTACTTATATATTTTAGTTAATTTCTAAATTGTATTACTTTAATCAAAATATTTCTAAAACAATATTATAAATAACTATTTTTACTATATTAAAAATTAGTTTTTTGTAATATTGCTAAATAGCTATTAGTAATAACTTTATTTCTTTATTTGTTTTTTTATTCTTGTTAAATAATAAATTTCTATCTACAATTACTAGATTGTATACATTAGACTTCTTTTAAGTAAAATATTCTTTTTTTTAACAAAAGTTTTGATTATAAAATTATTTATTGTATTAGAATCGATTATTGCAATAAATTATTATTTATTAACTTAATTTAATATAATAAAATATTATGCGTATATTGTTAAGTTTAGTTGCTATTATTAAACTAATATATTGCATTTCTTTAATATAGTCTTTATTAAAAAAATTTAAACTTTTCTTTGTTTTGTTACTAAGACTTTCGCTTCAAATATCTATTTATGCTAAATTTCTTTTCTATACTAATTTAATATTTTTAACTTTTTAAAAAATCAATTAACTTCTTTTTTGTCTTTTAGATAAGTTTAGTATAAATTGTTATAGCAAATAATTTAATTAAGTATTGTATATTTTTTTGCTTTCTTTATTGCTTATTTAGATAGACTAATATTGCTTAGTTGTTGTTTAATTTTATTAAAAATATCTTTTTTTATAGTAATATCGCTTTCTAGCGCTTTCTCGTATTTGTTTACAATTTAATTTATCTTTCTCTTTCTTAATAAGTTAGCTAAAGCGTTAAAATAATCTATAATATTGTTTAAATATTTGTAAAAGTTTTTCTAATTATATTTGTTGTCTAAGTTTGTTACTAGATAAAAGTATAATATTTTTAATTGTTTTGTTCTTATAGTTTTATTAAGTATTTAATTAATTTCTTGCGTAGATATAAATATCTTATCTAATAATATTTTATCTAGAACTTTCTATAATTAATTTAAATTTTTTATTAAATAGTAGTTGTTGTTTAATCTAGTTTTAAGAGTATTTGTTTTTGTATTAATTTGCTTTCTAATATTGTTCTAACTATTAAATTTTTTTTTTAATATAGTATTGATTTGTTAACAATTTATTAAGTTTTGTAATTAATAATCTCTTGCAAAGTAATTCGATTTATTATATAAACATTATGTTTTTTAAAATTTGTTATTTTGTTTTTCTCTAAAAAATTTTTTTTATGTTGTTAAGTAAAATCTAGTTTTATAGATACAAGTTTACAATAATTGAAATTATTGTATTTCTAATTAAAACAAGATTCTTTTTGCTAATATTCGATTGCTAGTTCAAAAAAAAGATTTGTTTTTTTTAAAAATTAATTGTATCTTTTTTTTTAGCTCTTTTATATAATTTGTTGTTAAAATCGATAACTACTTTAATAAAATTAAATATATTATTAAGAATTTTCTTGTTACGCATAATTTTGTTTTTTAGATTGTTTTTAAAATCTTGTCGAAATATAATTATAAGTGCAATATTGTTTTATTTAATTAAATTAGTATATTTTTAAAATCTAGTTGCGTAATTTGTTGCAAAAATTTGTTAAATTCGATATTAAACTATTTTTTTTGCAATTTGTTTTTTGTTAAATATTTCAAAGATTTTTCGAAACTCTCTCTTAAAATTATTGAAGTTTGTAAATATTGCACAAAAGTTTTTGCTATTGTTTTTTAAGTATTTTTGTAAATTTAATTTAAATTAATACTAAATTCTTTTTTTAAAAAATGTTAATACAAAAATTGTCTTTTAATTTGCTAAAACAAAATAGAAAATAAAATAGATATTTATTTGCATAAATTAGTTCTCTAAATTAATACAATCTTTATAATAGATATTAAGTTTATTAATCTTGATTTTGTTATTTTTTATAATTGATAGTTAACATAATACTAATAAGCTAGTACTTAAAATAGAGACGCGTTAATCTAATATAAATATTTTTAGAATATTCAAAATGTTACACTAATATTTTCTACAAAAATATTAGAGTAAATTGTGTTATTAAAGAGATCTATAGACGTTTTTAAGCAATATAAATAATTATTTAGTAATAAGAATTTGTAGCTATAGACAATTTCTATATTCAATAAATTTTAAAAGAGATTCGATAAATCAAAATAACAATAAGTAAAAATTTATAATAAGTTAAACACAATTTATAAAAGAGTCGTGTTCTAGTTTCTATATATTTAAAAAAATACTAATTGTTTGTCTTGCTTGCATGTTAAATATAGCAAATATAAATTGTTCGCAATACTTGTTTGTCAAATATATTGAACATTATATTTAGAATACTTGTTTCTCGAACGTGTCGAATATAATAGCAAATTTATTCCAAAGACGTAGAATCTAAATTACTAGTATAGCTTTAATAAGCTTGTAACATCGCAATATAAGTAAAAACAATAATAAGTTATTCGAATAAATATTTGCAAAACTAATAGAGCTGTCGACGTAATCGAATTAATTCAAAAATATAAAGTTTGTTCTATTTAATACAAATTTGTAAAAAAACGTCAATAGCAATAGATCGAAATCTACGTTAAATGTAGACTAATTGTCGAGTCAGATTTCGATTCCAACTTTTAAAATCGACTCAACTTAACAATTTTAACATTAGAAATTAACTCGAAACTTAATTCGATTTCTATTATTTTAAAATTAAATCGACTCGATTCGATTTAATTCTCAATTTCAACATTTAAAATCAAATCAAATTGTCAAAAAATCAAATATAATGTTATTATATCAAGATTCTCTATTTTTGAATATACGTTATTATAATTTGGATTTTTCGCTATAGTATCAAGTAATATACTTCGACTTAAAAGCTACTTTTGCTTGTATTATTTTAAAACAACTTATTTACATTAATTGTTGCTTGCATTACTCTCTTGTATTATCTTTTTATTTTCGAATTTCTTTTTCGAACTATTAAAGAATATAATTATATTATATTTGTATTTTTGTTTGCAAAATATCGAATTCTTTAAAAGTTTTAAATTAATTATCGTTTTTAAACAAATTTTTTTTTAGCAAATCTATCTTTCGTAATTTGTTATTTAGTAGTTTATATCTTAATTAATTCGCAAGTTAATTTAATTAGAATTTTCTTACTTTTGCTATTAATATTAAAAAAAGAAATCTTTACAAGATATTTAACAAAATATTTATCAATTATTTATTGCTTGTTTTAAGAGAAAGAAACAAATATATTAAATAAAGTTTAAATACTAATATTTAATTTCAAATATAATAATTACAAACAACTATTAACAACAATATTTTAAACAAAATTTAATCGAAACTTGTTAATTTACATTAAGCAAAAAAAATTGATATAGAAGCACAATTCGAATTTTGAAACAAATATATTTAAATAACTTCGATTGTAGATAATACTTCAAAAATTGTGTGCAAAAATTGTTATAAAATTTTGAATTATTCTATTATTTACAATTATTTAAACACATCGAATATAAAAAAACATCTTTTATTTTTTTTTGGTTTAAAACAAAAACAATTTTGATTATAAACAACAATTGATCTAGTCTTTAATCGCATAAGTTACGATTAATAATATATATAAATAATGTATAATTAACAATTTATTAGAAGAAAAGTTATATTAATTTGTTGTTATTCTTTATTTAAAATAATTAAAAAGATTAACTATACAAAACTTTCGTAAATTTAAATTTATTTTTTCGAATTATTAACAATTTTAACTTTCGAAAGTTGCTAAAAATGTTTTGCTTAAATTTGATGCTTTTAAATTGTATTAAACTATTCAAAATAATTTTCTTAAAATATAATTAAATTTGCGAAAAAATTAAAATAGATTTTAAGAATATTTAACGTGTCTCTATTGCTTTAGATACATAATTTAGTTTTTAAAAAACTATTTATTTAGAAGTTTTAATATATTAAGTAAATGTTATATTTTAATTTCGCGAATATTTGATTAAATTTATTTCTTTTAATATTAAATATATAGATTGTCAATTAATATTAAAGCTTATAAATATTTTAAAGTTTTTTAAAATTAAAGATAAGCTTCTTAAGATTATTATTAATAATATAAGTAATAACAACACATTTAAGAACAAACTTAACAAAATTTTAAATCAACAAGAGTTTCAATAAAACAAACAACAAAATTTTATATTTTGTTTAACTTATATAATTAATTTTGTAACTTAAGATTTTATTTTAACTATAAAATTAAAAGCAACAAATAATAATATTGTTGTACAATTGAAGAATAAACAACTTCAAAATATTGCAAAAAACACAAATTTGTTTAGTATAATTAAAAAGATATTTAAATTTGTAATAATACAAAAAAATAATATATATATTAAATTTATTAGATTCGCGCTTTTACAATTGTTATTAATAACTTAGCTTAACATTTGCTTCAATTTAGAGTCTTTTTAAAAAAATAAAAAAAAAGTTACAAAAACTAATATAGAATATTTGTATTTGTTAAAACTCTATTAATTTTATATTTTGTCAAGTATATTAATTACGCGATTACATTAATTTTTAAATAAAAAAATATTCTTAAAATTTAAAGATTTAATAAGTTAAATTTAACAAAAATAAATAAAACTTAGTTTTGCTTGTTAACAACATACTAAATCTTTTTTACAAATATACTTTTATAGTTTCGCGAACAATTAATATAGATATTTATTTAAAATTTCGAATATTTAATGCGATATTTAATTATTTTAAATATCTAAAGAAAATAATAAAAATTAATGTTTATTTTTCGAAAGATATTGTACTTAAAATTTGCAATAAAGCTTTAACAAAGCTTGCGAAATACTATTCGAAAACAAAAAAATTAGACAATACATTATACAATTTCGCCAATATTTTAGATTTTACGCAAAAAGTTAGTCTTTATAAATTGTAAAATAAGAGAGAAAACAACAATACTATTAACTACAAGAACAAATACAAAATAGAATTTAAAAACTATTATCGACGTTATTACAATTTAATTGTTGATTTAAAAACAAAAGCGCAAAGAGCAACTATTGTTAAAAAGATAATACAATATAATAATGTATGTAGTCTTTTACTAATATTAATATAGTTTACTATAATTGTTACAAGATTCTTATTTTGACAATTTTAACAATTTTGTTCGATTCAAAATAAAAACAATTAATATTTTTGTATTAATATTGTAAAAGATAAATATTTAACTTAAGAATATTAAAAAAACAATATATTAAACTTTTTAAAATTAACGCAAATAACTTAAAATATACTTTTATATCTAGTATTATCAATAAATATTGAACAAACTTTTAGTTTTGCTCGAAAAATATATCGATAAAATTGATCTCAAATAAGTTTGCAAACAATTGAGCAAATTATAATAATTAAATACTTCAATTGTACTATAAATCTAGACGCAAAAGAGACTATTCTCGAATCGTAAAATATATATTGTAGAGAAAAAAATAATAATTAAGCGATAAATAGAGAAGAAGATCTTTTTATACTAGATTTTAAGATCGTTTTAGATTAGATTTATTTATAAATAAGTTAACTTTTAAAAAAAAGATATCTTTAATAATTACAAAAATTATCAAATACTATTAGTAATAATGCAAAGAAATAATGTATTCAATAAATTAAATTGCTAAAAAAAATTTATTAATAATAAAATTTCAAAAATTCGAAACTTAGTTAATGCAAAAAACAATTATAATTGTTTAAAAAAAACAATATATTATATTTGCTTAAAAAGAAAAATATAACATTGTTGTAAAATTTTTAGCTCAAAAGATCGAATTGCTTTATAAAATTCTTAACAAAAAGCAAATCTCTTAGCTAGAGTATTATACGTTTTGCGTAAATAATCGCAAGATTCGAATCTATAGTACGCAAAATATTAATTATAATTCTATTATTATAATAGTAATACAAAGAGATAATACACTTACTAGAAAAAAGAGTAATTATAAACGTTTTGTTACTTTCTAAAGTGCTATTAAAGTTAAATTCTAAATACAATAATTAATTTAATTACGTTTGTAATTATTAATCTTATTATAAAGAAGCTTACAAATTAGACGCTAAAATACAAGTTAAGAAATAAAAAAATCGATTAATTTCTAGTATTTTCGAATTTTACAAAGAGCGACAATATTAAGTTTTTACTTTTATATATGTTATTGCAAAACATTAGTATATCAATCGAAAATACATTACTTGTTTGCATTATTTTGATTATACTAGTATCTTAAATACTCTTTTTTTTAATACTTTTTTCTTTTTGAAACTTTTCTTTGTCTTTGCTTATCTTATTATGTTCAAATTGAGAAATTAATTTATCGCGAGAAGACTTCGAAATCGATCGACAAATTAACAAATTAAATATATTAATTCTAGACAAAACGTTTCGCATTATTTGTATATATTATTTATTTGCTTTACGCGAGTTATCAAAAAAAATAATAAATTTAACAATATTAAAAAGAAATTTATATAAATGTAAAAAAAAAATATTAAGTTCAAGACGAAATTCAAAGAAATTATAGTAAAATAAATAATAATTTTGATAATCTTAACTAATGCAAACGCGTTAAAAAATCGCGTAAAAAGAGAGACTTAAATCAATAATTAACAATAAAAATATATAATATAAACGACAAAACAATTAACAAATATAAATTTGCGTAATATGTTAACAAAATCAAATATATATTAATATAAAGAAATAACAATCTTGTATTAACAAAAGTTTAAAATAAATATTAGTAAATAAATATTAACTTTAACTCTAATATATATATTTTTTACTTTGTTTCAATAAAATTATTCGTTAACACATTATTTACAATTTTATCAATTTTTTCGAATTTTTTATTCTTTGAATCTTGTTACGCTTTACTAGATATTGTAAAAAAATTTTAAGTTGTTATATAACTATATTATTTCTATGCATTACTTATAAAATAAGTTAAGTACACACATAAATAATAAAAGCGCTATTAATTAATTTAAAAAGCATCGCAAGTCGCAATCGCACACAAAAATAAAATAATAATAAAAAAAAGTTGTATCGAAAACAATACAATAATCGCAAAGTTATTTTAATTTAATTTAAAAAATTGCGTAAAACAATTGTTTAAAAGCAAGTCTTTGCATTAAATCGTAAATATATAAAGAAAAATATTAAAAATAAAATTGACAAATATTAAATTAATTAAAATCTTTATAATAATGTATTTAGATAATATAATAAAGTATACAATGCTAACAACTTTATAGCGAAATGTTTTAAAAATAAACTTAGACAAAAAACAAAAAAGAAATTTGCGATCGAAAAAGCAAATCGATTTAAGATTATTAAAAAGATACAAAAATTGCTTAAAAATACGAATGTAGCAATAAGATTATTTTTTAAGAAAATATATATTACTTAAATGTATTATTTGTGCTCTATATTTAAGCTAAATAATATTATAACTAAGCGTTAATAACAAACTTAATATTGATAAGAGTTTTTCGATTTATATAAAATCAATTGTAAAAATTATTTAATAACAAATTATTTATTACGATAATTTAAATAATTTAAAAAGAGCTAATAATAACAATTTTATAAAATTGTTTAATATCTTTGTTAGAAAATTTGCAATCTTAAACAATGCAAAAAAGAAAGATATTTCAAATTTTATTATTCTTAAGATAAAGAATTTCGATAATATAATTAAAGAGAATAATTATAAGCAAAAGACTCAATATAAGGTTTAAAATAATATAAAAAAGCTAAATTATAACTATTATTTAACAACAAATAATAAAAATAACGAAAAAAATAATAAAAACAAAAACAATAAAAACAATAGCAATAAAATTGATAAAAATAACAACAACAAAAATAATAACAAAATAAAAAATAATTCGAATTAAATTATTTAAAATAATAGTAAAGCAAACAAGATTATTAAGATTTTAAATTAATAACTTTACATATATAGTCTAAAGAGTTTACTATTATAAAAACAATTATAATGCATTATTTTAATGCATTATTATATTGTATACTTTATTTCGTTATTCTTTTGCATTATAAAATTGTAATTAAAATAAATATTAAAATTGCAATTTATATATAACTTTATTTGATTTTACTTAATTTAAAGAGTTTAATTTTTTATAACGCACTAAGAATATATATTTAATACTTTAATAATTTTACTATTGTTTAAATATTATTTTATTATATATAAATAGATAGAATAAACTTAAATAGCAAGTTTTAGTAGCTCAATAATTAGAACAAATATAATTGTTAATAATTGTTGCCAAATTTAGAAATGCGTTGCAATGTTAATATTAAGCTAATTATAAATAATATTAATTTATTTGATATTTATATTGTATCGAAAGTTCGAATCTCTCTTAAGACACAATTAAATTAATTTTTTAAATTTTAATCTTAAATAGCTTAAATGCATTATCTTATTGTATTATTAAATAATTTACTATCAAGAAATTATAAAACAAAACATAACTTTCTAGTTTCTACTATTTATTTTAAAATTTCTTTATACTAATACTAAGTTTTGACGATTTGAATCGATTTTTTAAGTTCATTTTCGATTTTAAGTTTGCAATTTAACTCAAATTATCGATTTCAACATTAGAAATCAATTCGATCCAATTTAAGTCGAGTATTCGATTCAAACTCGATAATTTAACCCGATGCGATCAATCTAGTTAAATGCAAACAAAATAAATAAATAGAAATCTTATAATACAAAGATACGTCAAAAAATAGATTTTATATACAATAAAATTGTTTAATTGCAATTTAAATCTATCTAAATTACAAAAAAAATCTAGAATTATTTTAAAAAAATCAATATTCTTAACAATTAAAGCAACAAATAAAAGTTAATAAACAAGATAGAAAATCTATTACTTGTTAAATACAAAAATATTGCAAACTTTTATAGTTAATTAGACAAATTAAAAATAAACTAATTGTTCGAGTTGATTTTTCCCCGAAATCTATAACCTGACCCGAAAGTTATATCTAATTAGATCAAGTTTTAATCTAATATAGTTAGTATTTTTATAATTTATGCAATTTGGTTCCAACTATTAAAACCAAACGATTAGTCTAATTAAAAACAAAAATTGTTAATTTTAAAATCTTAATTAAAAGCTATTTTGTAATTAAAATATTTAATTCTTTTAATTAACAATTTAAGATTTAAATAATCTATTTCATTTAACAAGTTTGCAATAACAAAAACAACAAACTATTTAATTTTAATACAATCTTTCAAAATTTACAACAAAAAAAGTATTGTTAAAAAATCCAAAATAAGAAAATTAATCTTATTTGCGAAAATAGAGATTAAAGTTAGCAAAAACGCAAAAAAAAAAAAAAAAAGATTAACAAAGTTATTAAAAAAACAACTATACTAACAATTAAGAATTTAATAAAAAATATAAAGAATCTTAAAAAAAAAATAGAAATTGTTGTTGCGAAAATCGCAATAAAAATAAAAATTGTAGCAATAATAATTGTTAACAACAACAATCTATATCTTCAAAAATATATAAAAACTACAAATATTGTTATAAAGACGCAATATACAACAACTATAATATAATAAATTATAAATAACAATATTGCAAACACAATTATAAAGAAAATTGTTAGAATTTTGTCTTAAAAGTCTTAGAAAACAACAATTAATTAATATTTGATTTTTTTGTTAATATAATTAGAAGTTATAAACGTGTTAATAAAATATCTATTTCTTTTTTTTTGCAATTTTTTTACTATAAATTGAAGATTAATTATCTCGCTATTGCAATTGCAAAAATTGTATAGATTATTAACTCAAAAACTATTATATATATCTTCGAAAATTAAAATCTTTTTAAGAATCTATATTATAGCTATACAAAAGTAAAAACAACTAATAGTTCTATTCTATCTATTAAGAGTATAGATAATTGCTTAATTTAATTGTCTAAAAACAATAATTTAACTTTTATACAAATTTTGTTTGTTTTAAACATTAAAATTAATCTTATTAGTATAATTGTTTTAGAAAACAAAAATATTGAATACTATTTTCTATCTAAACAATCTATATATCTTAATTACAATAGTTAGTATATAGTCTTTGCAAATAATATTAAACAATAGTATTTTTTGAAATCTAAAATATTTAAAACAATAGATTTACGCGAAATTAAATAGTCTACGTAAACAAAAATTTAATAAGAGAAGAAATCTTACTATATATTTAAAATATCTAAGAAAACTATTAATATTAAAATCTAATATTGTTGCTTTATTTATTTAAACTATCAAAACGTTCTATCTAATACAAAGAAAATTACTAAATTAAAAATTAAAAAATTTGTTTTAAAAAAAATATATAAATTTTGTCTAAAAACAAAGCAACAATTAGAGTCTTCTAAATATTCTATATTAAAAACAATTGTATTTCTCGATCAAATTTATATCGATATTAAAGAATTGCTATCTATAATATTTTGCAACAATTGTTATTTTCTATTAATTAAAAAAAACGTTTTCGATATATTTTTTATCTATATTATAAAGACTAAAAATAAAATTCTTTTATATTTATAAAAAATTTGTATCTAAATTAAGAAGTAAACAAATTATTAGATTAAATATATGCAAACAAACAATAAACTAGAAAGCAATATTTTTGCAAACTAATTTAAGAAAACAAACATTTAATAAGAGTTGTCTATCTTTTATATATCTAAACAAAACAATATTATCGAAAAGAATATATATATAATTGTCGATTCAATTTATGCAATTTATAAAATATATTAGATATCTATAAAATTCTAAAATTATACTATCGAAACAATTGTTTATATATAAAATAGAATTACTATAATATTGTTTTGCAAATCTAATACTATACTTTTTAAAATAATTAATAAATTTAAGTTAGATATTTTAAATTTAAGAGTACTAAAATATTGCTTCTATATATATATATTAAAAACAACAATAAAATACAAATTTAATAATTATTTTTAAAAAAATATTTATATAGAATACAAAGATTTAAATTAATAAAAGATCTACAATTTTAAAATTAAACAAATTTATCTATTATGCAATATATACTTTAATAAAAAGATTAGCTATTATATATCTAATTTAGTTGCTTCGAAATATACTAAAAATAATTTCAATAAAAAGAAAACAAAATATATTTAAATTAAGAAAAATAACAACAAAATAAGTATTGCTTAACGTTCTTAAAATAAATATTCTATATCTACAAATATTTCGAATATTGCAAAAACTTTCAATAATACTAAAAAGAAAAAATAATACAAGTACAATACAAATAGTTAGTTTATATTAAATCAAAATAGATTAAATTAGAAAAATTCTACTAAAAATAAATTTATTTTACAAAATTCTATATTATTATCTACTTTACTATTAGTATTTTGTAACTTTACAATATCAAATAATACTACTATAGAATCTTTCTTATTATTAAAGTTAAAAAACGTATCTATAACAAAACTTTGTTATTGTTGCTCTTAAATCGAACAACTAGAAGTTTTAGAACAATAGATTGTTCTAACTACAAAAATCTAAATTGCTATAGCAAATCTAAAAGTTACACGTATATAATACGCGTTTTTTGTATACTATCTATTAATAATAGTTTAAATCTTTCTAGTATTAAAGTATTAAAAATATTAAATCTATCGATTACAAAATTGCAATTCTATAAGAAGACTTGTCGATTATCTAAATAATTGCAATAGCAAAAAACTATAAAGACTAAAATCGTCTTATATATTAAGAACAATATATAAATATTTACAAAATTGCTATACAATCGAAAGATAATTATTGATTAATAAATATTTAAAATTAAATACAATCTTAATAGCAATATTCTTAAATATAAAATACAATAGATAATTTACAACTATAAATAGATTTCTAAAATAAACTTTATCTCTATCTAAACAAATATAGTAGAATTAACGTTCTTTAAAGTTCTATTTGTATTAATAAAAACTTGTAGTTTTTATATTTATTAAATAAATATAATTATTGTCTTTCTTTATAATTTTTTGAACAAAACTATCTATATAAGTTAATCTAACAACTTTATTAAAGATTCTACTTTAATATATAAGTTACAAAAAACTCTTTATAGTTTTTAACAATTATTGCAAATATAATATAAAGTTATTTAAAACTCTCTTAAAAGTTTAGAATTTATATTTATTATTGTCGATTCTTTTGTTTTTGTATTAAAGAATTAGAATATATATTTATATATCTATATTAATAATATACTATTAATCGACTCTAAAAAAATCTATTTAAAGTTAATAAAAAATTATTTTAAAACACGTTTTAAGATAAGCAATCTAGATTCTATTTCGTATTATTTAAATATATCAATTATATATTTAAACAACAAAATTAGTTTTAATTAGATAACTTATTTGCAAACAATATTAAATTGTTTTAAAATATTAAATTGTAAGATATTGTTAATCTTTATAAATTTAGAATTTTTTAACGTAACTATATTTTCAAATAAGTTCTACAAAGTTAATATTAATACTATCTATTAATATACGTTAATAATAGAATTATTAATATATATTATAACAATAATACAATTAAATTTGAAATTTGCTCTATCGATACTTTTTTGTTATTGTTTTAATTTGGATTCTATATATATTTATACAATTACTTGTGTTCTAAAATATGTTAAAAAAACACTATATTATAATATCTACTACAATAGAAACAAAAATCTAATAGATTATACAAATGCAAACTTTGCTAAAACAATTAACAATTGCTATTTAACAAACAAATAAATCTATTTTCTATTTAATAGTTCTATATTATAAAGCTCTAAACAACAAAATTTTGTTACTTAATTTATTTGCAAAGCTAAGTACGTTGTTGTTGCAAAGACAAACAAAAAAGTAATATAATTTTGCTTCTTATTAATGCAATTGTATACAATTTCTAAGATTATAATTCTTTTATATAGAGACAATCAAAAAGCAATTGCTTTAATCTCTAATTTAAAATATTATCAACACACAAAGTATATCGATGTTCGATATTATTAAATTTGCAAGACAATCGAATTAGATCTAATTGTTTTAGAATACGTGTCTACAAAGAACATAGTTGCAAATAGTCTTACTAAAATATTGTTGTTAATAAAATTTCAAAAATTTCTAGACATGTTAAATATACTATATTAAGATAGCAAAACAAAATATTTAATAGATAATTTATAAACTAAAAGAGCAAACAAGCAAATCTAGCAACTATTTGTCAACAATTATTGGTTTGCTTAAGAATCAAAATCTATTTACATTTAGTAAAAGTGTTGAAGCCAATAAGATATAGCTATCTTTTGCGGAACTCTTATTCGATTAGGCTAGCGCCTTGGCAGTCTCGTGTATGTTAGATCTCTCACATTATAGATTTTATAGACAAGCAATAGATGCATGACTGCACTACACCACCTGCTTCAAGTCTATGAGCCCGACGCTTTCCAGGCTACCCAAATGTTCGAATGGCAGTATCAGGGGAGTATAACTCGGCAACACCTGCTTGGTTTTCGGGAAATGCTAGATATCTGTATGAACTTCTCCCTCATCCTGCCTTGCTATTGTGACAGGAATCCATTGAAGCTTCAAGAGGTCGCCAAGATATACCTAAACAGAGAGGACTTAGTCGACCGCAAATCCCTCTGTCCGGGCAATGAGGTCCTTCGAACATTCTATCATCTGGAGGGGCGAACAATTCACACCCATTCTAGATGGAGGGATGATAAGCTCTCAAAAAGTAAACATTCGTTCAACGAGTGCGTGTTCTCCGCACAAACCAGATTAGAAGGTCGACCTATGTCAGAAGCATGGCTCTTTTACGTTTCCAGCAATCCTGCAGCGCGATGGATGGAGTTGTGCGATCTATACCCAGAAGTTGTGGGCGCTTGCGACAAAAAGACGCGGCTCCTTCTACGTGGTCCAGAAACCTGTTTGCATTGCGCATTCGAGGCTATCATTCCCAAAGATGGTCAACTGTCGGCTACCGACTCCCAAGACGATGAATATCACGTCAATTTCGTCCTACTTTGACGGTTATGTCACTAAACAAGACGTACGAGATAATTCTACAAGAGTCTGAGCTTCGGATTCGATGGCGGGTAACGGACTACACGGTCACACAATATGGAACCACCAGCAAAGCGATGACCTAGGCGCCTTCGTCTGCTACTTTTTAGGAGTCCCATGGCTCGACACAGCAAGTCTTAAGATCTACGGTACCAGATCAATCAGCAATTGTACTCGACGAAGATTTCTTTTTCATCCATCTCATAAGTGGCTGTTATCGAGTCTCGTCATATGAAATCAATGAAATTATCGCTACTGAGTTCTACGAATTCTTCCAATGTTCTTCGGAGACCGTCCCACCTCATGCGATCATTACACACTTTGGGACGAGGGCTCCTACATTCTGAAGCTCCAGATCTGGGGTAGTGAGGCCATTATAGACTACAATATACCAACAAATTATTGCGCCCACCCTTCTTTTAAGGCAAGCTGGAGGTTTCCTATCATAATCGGAAGCGGACGGGATGTTGCACCTGGCGCCCACAAGGCTTGCACCACGCTAGCCTGATCCGGCTTAGCGGCTTAGCGGCTTAGCGGCCGTCCGCCTCCGTCTAAGGTAGTCAAGGATCTACCGATAGTCTCAGCAGACATTCAAAGACACCGACAGCGGGATTATCGGTTCAACGATCGACTTTCCTTCCCTTCTGAGGTCTTCTCGAACTCAACCATCGGTCCTGAGCGTATAGACTTGCATTCAGGTACGCATTCTCTCCAGCCAATATGTGTAAGCCAACGTTGCGACCATCAAAGGGACTGCCACCACAACAAAGAGCCAAAAATCGGGAGAGAGTGCCAGGTGCGAGTCGTTGTTAGCATCGCCGGCCGACCGTGACTGGACCAAGTTGGAGCTAAAGATTGTCTATGACATCGATGTCAAACAAAGCACGACCCGCCAGTTATCATTACGGGAATTTAACTTACAGCCAGGAATGTTGCCGGAAGATACAATGTACCAATCATGGAAAGAGCTTTCAGTGACCTAGTATCGCTCCGGTTCTGTTCGGCTAGCTTGGTCATGGCCTTACTCTCCTCCTTGCTCTGGAACGCCACATTTCCGATTAACTCAACATCTCTGTGTAAAGTGGCAGCGCTCTGACCAAAAACCTCACTGTTCCGATACTCGAGGACTTTGAAGAGCTGCGAGCTGTTGTTAGTCCATGCGATTCTAAAAGATGGGCAGAACCTGCTAATTCCATTGTGCCACGTGAATGCTCCACGAGACTCGATACAACATTCTTGTGAGACCTCATCTGCGACGAGTATACTCTCAATTCAGACAATACTGCTTGCGCAGTACCACTCAACTCAGGACTCTCCATTTCCTGGCAGTGCGCCACACATCCGTCGGCAATTTCAAGGCCTGCATCGAGAAGTGTCAAGGTCCTCAGCAAACGTTGACGTATATTTTGCGTTCTTTGGCTATCCGCAAAAGTAGCTGCATAATGATCCATTTTGGCTCTTCCAACGCTTGAGAAGCATGCTTTATCATTCTGAACCCTTTTCGTCAGCGTTGCCCGCAACCAACGACTGCGGCAGGCACATCACCAGCTCTTCCAGATCCCGGCGCAGATGCATGATGTAGTCTCTCCACAAGACTGCCGTGGAGAATAGAAATACGACATGGTATCGCATTGGGTGCTCGTGCTTGTTACCCCTTCCTTGCGCTTGTACTTCGCTGAATCTTCTTTGAGAATCGACAGAAGGTTGTAACAGTATCCACTTTGAGAGTCTTTTCTGGAACTGATACTGCTGGTATACCGCAGTTCGCCGTACCGACCATACTGGACCAGTTGATCTTCCGTTTCGAACCACATAGCGTATAGTGTAACAGAATTCTACTTCGGTCAGCCCAGGTCCTATGATTGTCAACACCTGCCATACGCTCACAGGACTAACCATAATTATCGGGTCTACCCATCAATCCAACCTGTAGAGATCTCCGATGGCTGTTCCAGCTCTCATCATTCTCACAGGTCTTGATACCAAAAGAATGGACACAATCCAGGAAGGGAGCAAAGACTTGGTGAAAGGTAAGAATCATCTGCAACGCTTCGAGGCTTACAGTGAATTTGTCCCAGGTGTACGCTTGTCTGACAATACTGCAAGCAATATTAGGACAGAATCAAGCTCAAGAAAAAAGACTTTACTAGACTACATCTTGTTCGCATTTTTCGAGCTCCTTAAGATGTCAACTGATAAGTCCCACCTGACTGACATTCACAACTTGAGTCCTCAACATGGCGCTTACGTGTATTAGTGTCCATAGGTCATCTGTACATCTAATTCTTAAGCAATCCTGAGCTATCACTGCCCTTTAGCCGTCTTCCGACTCAACGCTCCGGTGAGCATGGCTTACTAGCTGGATCGTCCCAGCCGCCGCAGATGACTTCAATCTCCTCATGTGCATTTTTGAAGAGTCGGAAGGAGTCGTCCACAAGACGGCGATGGTCCAAATCGCGGTCCTCGCCCAGCAGGCTGGGTGTGGTGAGCGCCTTTGGATATAAAGTCCAAACCCGCTCTATCTGCATCGATAACGGATGCAATGATGGGAAAACGAAGCGATCACAGCGCTCCGTCTACCCCGACTTATGTGCGTTAATTCAGTTTTGAAGGTCACTACGATGATAATGATGGAACACAATAAAAAGTGATGTTCTAAACCTCTGGGCTGCATGGGAAGGGTACTGCCTGCAGCCAAGACCTGCGACATGACGTACTCGTACCTCAAAGCATGACATGGCATTGCATTAAGTATCTTAGGAAAAGGTGGTGTGGCAGACTGATACACAGCCTCGCCGCCCCCGAATCCGTCCCTGCTCTCTTCACCCGCTTTGACCGACTCAAGTTGCGAACCGGCGCGATGGAAAGCCAGAAACTTGACCCGCGATATGTATCGAAGGAAAAGCTTGTCCACTTATTGCAGCGACTGTTTCCCAATAAGCAGTGTGACATCGAGGTAAATCTGTTCGTCGGAAAAGAAGAGACACAGCTTATCGTCGCAGGAAAAGGACGAGTTTTACATCGTTTCGGTGCCACGCAAGTTGACCACGGTGCGATTCCTCCGAAGTTTTTTACCTGCCGGAGGGCTGACGGGATAAACTCTTTAGGATGAGATCCAGTCAGTCCAAGCAGTCTGAAAGCTGCTACAGCCTTCTGATTGCACAGCTCTGAGCCCTCTCGGTGTTTGGGGGCGAAACGCCCGGCTTGCAGGCCAGGCAGAAACCCCCTCCGCAAGGCATTCAACGCCTCCTCTCCCCCACCCTGTTTCAGGCTCAGCATTCAGCATTTACAGAGTACTTTCTACATCAAATGTGCTAGCGAAATGTTTCTAATATCGTGGACTTACCGCCCTTATTATCCTCTCCACCTACCCATCCCTCGGTTGTCAATTGATGGCAGACCTCCGGGCTCAAATCCACGAATTACGATGTCGAAACGTGGATGGACGATACTTCGTGCCTAATAGAGCACTCCGAGAAGTGATCACAGAACAGGCCGTCTTGACTGCTGTCGAAGCCTGTGGGATACTGCCAGGGAGGCAAGAAGACATCGTGAAGCGTGTTCCGCAGAGTGGTCGCCGGCTCTTTGCAATTCTCACGCTTCTCAACAGACAAATCCTGATCCTCAAATTTATCGAGAACGATCAACTTATTCCTCGACCATTGGACTCTTCGTTGCCATTTTCCCTGTCCACTCTCCAAGAGATGTTAACCAGAGCCGACGCTGATGACTTCTTTGAGAAGCAATGGGAGTTCACAGTCCCCATACTCAGATCCAGCCGCCGAGGACATCGCATCCTTAACGACTATACTATATTTCCATTCATGCAGTCGACATTGTTGGGAGAAGGTGGATTTGGGGAGGTCTTCGAACTCGAAGTACACCCTGATCATGGGGCCTTCGTGGGCATGCCACCCAATCAGGTACGCATCGTCCAAATTTAGCTTCAGTAAGGCATCAGCCACGTCTGACGTCGGAACAGATCAAAATCATCCGCAAAGTACTCAAACAAAGAAGCCGCCAGGACACGGCCGACTTCAACCGCGAAATAGATGTATTAACCTCCCTTAATCACATCAAACATCCCAACATCGTGGAGCTGCTGGGATGTTACACCTGCCAAGGTAGCCACAATCTTCTCTTTCAGCCCGCCTCGGAAGACCTGCAGAAGCTGCTGGATAGCCCTGAACCTCCCGAGGAATTCCAAACCGATGCAGACTACGTGGTCGGCCTTCATGGCTTGTCTTCCGCCCTGGAAACCCTGCATAACTATAACCTTGGCTCTGTCGACGTGGACGACGTGCAATTCATTGGATGCCATCGAGACCTTAAGCCAAGGAACATTTTGGTCGAACAGGGCAAACTTCTTCTGGCGGACTTTGGTCTCTCCGCACTAAAGGCCGTTTCAGACGACTCGAAATCGATATTCACAGCTGGTCCAGGATGGTACATGGCTCCAGAGTGCGAAGACACGGAAAACGAGTACAAGCCTGGAAGAATTGGAAGGGCGAGCGATATCTGGTCGTTCGGTGCCATCATCTGTGAATTAGTAACATACATGATGCACGGCTCCGAAGGGGTGTCCGAGTTCGAAGAGCGGCGCACAGTGTCTCTAGGCTCAATCAAAACAAAGACCTTTCATGCCGGCCAATCTCCCCATTCTGGTGTCCAAACTTGGCTGGAAGAGCTCGAGAAATCAGCTTCAGCTACTACGACCCGTCTGTTGCAGCTTGCCAGACGGATGTTAGCAATCAATCCTACTGAGCGTCCTAATGCAAGGACGGTCATGCTTCATCTACGCCAACTTGCTCTCACATCAAAATTCTTGGAGACAAGAAAACTTTACGAAGTATACACCAAAGAGAGCAAATCGCTCGAGCTCACTGTAGAATGGCAGAGGTTCTCACTCTGGGGCAGGGCGCTTGGGATTTCGGACAATATTGCTTCCGACGAAATTCACGATCGTGAAATCATTGAGGGCGAGACGATCTTTGAGCGCAACATGCAGAGCCTCAGCAACATCGCAAGTAAACTTGATGCGCCGGACCAAGTTGAGGATCACTCACATTCCATGTCCTTGAGACTTCGCATACTGAACGACGCGATGGCGAATACGCTTCCCCTGTCACTACAAAAATCAATCGAGAGAGAATTGGAGCTTCGTATGGTCGAGGGCAAAGATCTCAACCTACTCAAAGAGCTCAAACAGACTTTTCATGCCTCGTCGGCGAACGAAAGCATCGGCGTTCTGGCAGCCGTACGACACATGATTGCTCACTGTAATGCTCCACCGGACGACATAGGCAGGGCCTTGCACTTGCAAGGGATAACCCTCCGCAATCGCCGTCTGTTCAAGGGCTATGAGCTTGCAAGCATGGTGAAAGACGACGAAGACCAGAGACAGGTTTTGGTCGAGACGATCGATTACAGCGAAAGCTCCTCTCAGTCGGACGCCTGCAAGGAGCTTTTTGACCGGGTGGAAGCCATTGCGAACCTCCTCCATATAGTGTCCCAAAGGCCTGCGTTCAAGGTCTTGCGCTGTCTGGGGTACTACCACGAGCCCAGGAAGCATGCGTTTGCCCTAATCTTCGAACCTCCTACTGCAATCTACGAGGACCATGGCAGCACCAATCCAATGAGCCTAGAGCAAATGATTACGCAAACCCAAGAGGGTGGCCCACAGCGACCTGCTCTTGATGAAAGACTCAAGCTCGCTCACAGCCTTACAGCTACCGTGTCCGAAATTCATAGAGCCGATTGGCAGCACAAAAATATCTCTTCATCAAGGGTTTTATTCTTCATTCCCCAGCCACAGGCCGTGTCAGAGTCCGTGCCGTCCCCTTATCTGATAGGATTCAACCACAGCCGCCACGATGACAACGGGGCATTCGGCGCGAATCCCGACACGGATGAAATACATTACCGGCATCCAGATTACTCGCATCCACAGAGCAAACACCAGCTCAAGCACGACTACTTCAGTCTCGGCATTGTCCTGCTTGAGATCGGGCTCTGGAAGAATGTAAGGAACATGCTGCAGCTGCAGGGAAAAGAACGTTTGGAACCACAAGACATCTTAGAGCCTCTCATGGAGGAATGGATCCCGCAGCTAGGCTTCTACGTTGGCAAGAAGTATCAAGATGCTGTTACGACTTGTCTGACGGGCAATTGCGAGATTGAGGGTCAGCGGGAAACGGATAACTCGCGCGCGAAAACGCCTTTGAGCTTCGAGATGAAGGTGGTTGAGCAGCTGCAATCTTCAATAGTGTGAAGAGTTGAAGTACATAAGAGGAAAGCGCCTTCCTTGATGAGCTCTTGATTGCTGTTCGAGCACACGCTCTGAAAGAAACGCGGATGCTACAATAAAGGCCATGGCCATAGCAGAGGCGGAGGAGGCTGACTATGAGGACTACTTCGACAGCGAATCCGACCACGAAACGAAAGTTCCATAGACGATAACGACGACATACGACAACAACGAGAAGACAGACGAACCAAGTTAGATTTGGGCCAGACTTAGGCCACCTCGCGGAAGTCTCCTGGACGATATCTCCTACGGTTCTGAGGTCAAATTAGCGGTCCAACGATTGTCGCAGATCGATGTTAGAAGAGGCGTTTCAGTAAATATTGGATAAGGCAGATAGAATAGAGAATTCCATGCATCTGGGCCAGGGATTGGTGCTGTCTCAAATGGTCTCCCGTGCAGATCGAACCTCTGACTAGAACTCTGAATGTTCATGTAGGAGACCTGGGATAACACCGTATTCTGGTGCAGGAACGGGGGTTTTCTCAGAAGTGTGATAATATCGACATTGGGGGTGAACATATAAAATAGTCTTTCATAGTGCACTTTCAAAAGCTGTAATGTGCAAAGTGTGTGGATGGGGGGCGGTTTGGATGGCCGTCATTGCCAAGCATTGCGCATATTCATGAGACCGCTAACATGCAGTGGGCTTGGTAGCAGTCCGCCTTTGATCAATGCTTATCTTATACTACGGCCACCGCTGGTCCAGCAATTGTAGTTCTTCAACTGACATTATGTCGCTTCCATAGTGCGCTGCTCTCTCCCAACGATTGGATAAACTTTAGTCTCCGAGAAAATTAGAATTCCAGGAGGACTTGCTTGCCTAAAAAGCATCTAAAGGTCTCGGTAAATCCGACAGCCCCAGGGATTGTTGTTTCCAGTCTGTCATCTGTTTGGTATCGAACGACAATGCGTTGAACATGTCGCCTCGACTCCATGATCTATCGCACGAGTTGATACTCCAGATTGTGGATTTATTGCTGGACAAAGAGACGGATAGCGACACGAATGAAAGCGAAATTGAGAAACTCGCAAAATTGAGGTCTAACAATGAAGCAGCTGAAGCCGACGGAAGATTCAAAAGGGACAGCCAGGAAAAGGACACTCAGACTGACGAAGCCACAAAAGATGCATTCAACAACCACAGTGCACAGGATTCGGAGTCTCGGCATAAGGATAGCTATCGGGCCTTCAAAGTTGCGTCTTCCGGCGAGCAGAATTTAATCAACCTAAGTCGCATCTGTATTTCCTTCTATAAGATCCTCAGCCCTTATCTCTTCCGTTCTATAATACTCCGTAATACCCGGAAGTCTGGTGCAGCCGTACTGTACCTCTGTTCCACAAATCAAATAAAGTATGTGAAAACCCTGCATTTCAAGGCTATAATACCTGGGGAACGGAGAAGAGATGTGCGCGATGTTGAAGGGGTCTTTCCAGCCGAAGTCAAGACCGTTCTCAGCAATCTTTCGCAGTTTCCGTGTCTCGAGACCATGATCATTGATTTCGACTTTCATTTGAATACAGACAACGAGTCCGGATATTGTGACGACCTGCTTGGGAATCTGACAGCAGGTGACGCCGAGGAGACTGAAGAGGAGACTGAGAGATTAGAGGAGCAGGAGAGCTTGAGGGCGCTGGTAAAGAAGACCTTTGAGGCCATCTGTATGGACGTTTCGAGCGGGATGCGAGAGCTTGTTGTCAAAGATTGGCCATTGAGGGCAAATTCGATCGTGGGCAGTAATCGATTCAACAAGGTGTGTGGCATTACTCAATCGATTCCCTAAGGGTTACCTCTAGTGTTCTAAGAGCGACTTAATATTTCCGTATCATATATTATTCCATACATCAGTCCTGATGTCAAGTCTCAACGCTTGCAGACCGAATGGAGCTGCCAGCTGACCAAGTACAGTTGCTCGCAAAATTGGAATCCTGCAAATATGAAATTTATGGAGCGGATATGGGTGCAGGATGGTATGTTGATCCAACCCTTATACCCAAAGACTGAAGCGTCCACGCGCTGCACGGCCTGGTTCATCTGCGGGGAAGCTCAAAGCTTTTCCTTTGCTAGGTCTGCACGCCCTTCCTCTTACTAACGCTAGTCAATCAATCTGTAGGAATATCAACACAACACCACAATTTCGGAGATATATCAACAACCTGGACCGTTATTTCATCAACGCCCTCGCAAACGTGACTCGTCTTGCCATCATCGGCCACGAAGAGGCTGCCATTGGCCAGACTTTTTCTCAAGAAGCCCTGATCCCGCTGAGAGCAGAGCATGCGCCCAATCTGAGAGAACTCGAATTAGGATACTATTTTATCCAAGATGATTTGTTAGACTTTCTGGTTGCTCACTCCTCAACACTAGAGGTATGGGATTCTTTGTCTTCCCAAGTCGCGATCAGCTTTCTCTTCATCACTGTCAATTTCGTTTTCAATCAGTCTTATGCCTGATAATGGCATAGCTGACTTTTCGTCACAGCATCTCGTGTTCAACCACTGCTTCATCTCCGCGGACATCAACGGCGATGAGTCCTCCTCCCAGGTGGATTCCGAGCCCGTGGATGAACCCGAAAGGAGATGGAACACCTGGTTCCATCGTTACGCCTCCAACGAGCCTCGCGCATTACAGCGTACTACTTTCAAGCCCTACAACGCTCCTAGTATCGATCCAGAGGGTATGTCAGATCTTGACGTCATCACCAGGACGAGGTTGTTCCTTGACGAGCGGAAGGCCGAGGGGAGAGAGCTCAGAGTATCCCCGTACGCAGAGGTCGATATCAAGTACGGTGCGATTAACGAAAACGAGGATTTCAACAGAAGAAAAGCTCGTAAAGGGCGGGACCTGGAGGGATGGTATGAGTTGATGGATGTCATGGAGAGCAATCGTGAGCGGCTGAGGGGAGCAGGGGCAGCGCACCGCCAGGAAAGATGAAAGCAGCAAAACTGTTACGAGGAATGAGAGATGAATCAGCGCGGTGCCGGAGGAGGTTCTTAGAAGAACCATCGAAGTGGTACAAGACCGAAATGTGGGGTAATTGCAGGCGCTCCTGGACAAGTCGCTGTAGAATTGCTAAAAATAAGAGCTCCATCAGCCCATCAAGTTTCTTGCCGTCGTCTCACCAAACAACGCGACCAGACGTTTCCGTCCCAAGGATCAAACTTTCGGATACTTCCTCTGGCAGCTCCACCTGGCTCTTGCTACTTCACGGAGAGCTGTTCGTGACACTCAAATAATCTACTGGAATGAGCCTTCCAACTCTCTCTTCCCTCCGCACATACAGTCTCGCCGGTCTTTGACGTCGTCCCGTCGATTTCCCAGTTCCAGCAGCGTCTCGAGCATCTACCGCCAGCAGCCAACGGACAAAAGAAGCAGCAAGAGCTCGATCAACCATCGACAATCTAATCTCAATCGCCCACCAGCCAATTCCATGCTGGCCTTTCTGGGATGGGTATACAGGACGCACCTGCTGCGAGCTTACTGGTTTGAGGCTATCAGGCGTTGCATTGCTTCCTCGGCCTAGTAATAGGCTGCTGTGCAAAGACAAGGTATATATTCGCCGTTGGGGGTGCCTTCGCATACCGCGTTAGATGCGTTGCTTAAATGACCGTGCTCCTGATGCTACGTAGTCAGCTGCGTTTGCATTCCTCTCGGTCTCGATCTCGCTAGAGATTGGCTTCAGAGTCGGAGGGCACGTTTGCCCCCTATCGACACCTTCCGATCCTCCCCTCCGAGACTCTCCACTTCCTCATCCTAATTACCACATGTGCTCTGCAAGCCTCTACCCTGGATCTGGGTTCTGTGTCCCTCGTTCTGTTCATCCGCGCATGTGCATCCGTCATCCCCACTCCACCACAGCGCGCCCACCATCCCTCTCCACCGGTACCTACACCCCCTATCTTAAAATCAAAAGATGGACACCCATACCCACGCCCCTACTCACCAATCCACCTCTAAAGCTCAATTCTCCAGCACACAGCCCACCAACACACTCCCCCCACCCTACCAACCCCAACTCTCCCACAACCTTCCTCCTCACCTACCCTCCCAAGCCCCCCTACCAGCAAACACTCAGACGCTGCCAATTGGATTACTCGGTTTGATATAGGTCGATGACCAGAAAAGTAAAAGGGTGCCACGTGGTGACTGCTCAGCAACAGTGGCTGTTTTGAGAAGCATGTAGCGTGGTATCAGCCGCTCTTCAGCAGAGAACATGCTGGTGGTGAACAAGGCTAGAGTATTTTGATTGAGGTTCAAGAGTGACAAATATGTGGTGACTGCGATCAGTGAAATTCCCGAAGATAGCTCCTATCAAGTTTAATACTGTCAAGTTGCATGGCTACCACTTACCATACCACAACATGGAGATTACACATCCTGGCCAACATGTCCCTTCAAAAAGGTACGTTCTGGAGCAGGAGTGATGTGTCTCCAAGATATTGCGTACCCCGACATCATTTGACACAGATGGCAAGGCGGACAGAGGTATCTCTCGCTGGCTTTGCAAGTGGATTTGATTATACTTTTTGTACTGCACCTGAGAAAACCCTCGCAACCCATCCAGCCCCATGCTCCTGATATTCCTGCCGAGTGACTTGGAGCTTCTGCAACGTTGTTTGATCGGCAGCAAGAGCCGCGCCCCCAAGCCAGGTTGATTTGATTGGGCTCGAAGCCGTCAGCACGTGCCTTGAAATGCCCATGAAAAGAGCGTAAGACTTATTCGGTACTCACTCTGGCGCCCTGACGATCCGGACAACGCACTCAGCCGGCGCAAGTTGCCGGATCCCAGTCTCCCTATGCTAAGGTTAGCAGATGACATTAAGAGTTCCCGGAACCCCTACAGTCTAGTCATGAAGCCTTCTATCTTCGAGTTCCCTCCAACGACAAGGATGTTCGCCAGCATAGCCGGCCACAGCCCAGGTGGCAACCCGGAGAGGCTTTGAAGAACAGTCTCTGAAAGCCCAGCCTGTCTGATACCGATGTCTCCGGGGTTGAAGAGTAACTCCGGTACCGCAAAGCGCTCGTTGCCAAGCGTCATAAAATCCTCCACAACTCCAGCCGTCCCAGCTAAGGCGCCTATTTTCCTCATTCTCGCGGCCAAGGCTGGATCGTGAGGACGCATGAAACCCTCTTTACGGGCATTGTAGTCAGGGAGAACGTAGTCGACTCGGATGTCTTCGTCTGCATTATCGGTTTTCCGACGCTTGGATCCTTTCCATGTTCGTTCGAGATCTCTTCGGAAGTCATCGGTAACGAAAGAAACGACTTCTTTGATTTGATTGATAAGATGGGTCTCGTCAGACATATTATAATAACGTATCGATACCAGCTCTTTGAGGTAGTTGGTAAGGAACTTTCCCCCCACCTCAAGGCGTCGAACAGCTTGCTGGATCGGCTTTCTATTATATAAAGGTGTCACAGTGGTATGAGAATATCCCGAATCGATCACAAGGAGACATTCTGCGGGGAGCGCGCCAACATCGAGCGTACGTGGAGCTGCTCCGAAAAGGGATTGAATATCGTGGTATGCATTGAGAGATGGACCTACCTTGAGCGTTAGCAGCACGCTTGGAATGAACGAGATAAATTTGGACATCTCCACCAACCTATGTGGCGACTGTATGTTGCAAATTCGAACTCTTCGAAGATCATCTGGTCACAATTGTTTTGGAGAGCTAGAGGAGTATTCGGGGCCTCTGTGAGCACGATATTCGTTTCTTGGGGATCACACTACAATATGTGAGTGATCTTCACCATACATAAAAGCTGTTATCGGACTTTGAGCTTGGCTCCTTGATCGAAGAAGCTATTGTCCCAGACAGCTTTTTCAGCTTCCCAGCTGACCAGGTATCCTTTCTCTACGGGCCTGCGAAATACCACTTCCCCAAAATCCGTGCAATGTTCAAGCTGAGATCCAATCCAGACTTTCTTGCCGCGGTCTCTCGCTATGCAGTTCGGAATGGTATGGCAGTCTTCCGGCTGCTGAGATGTACTGGGGAAACCAGCCTTTATGGTGCACGCTCCGTTGTCGACAACGAGTGTGCGTAGCGGCCACGCCTGCTGAGCAGACTTACTGTGACGTGGCATTCGCAGAACTTCAATTACTCTGTAACTGGGGTAGAATGGATTTTTCGAGAATTGTGAGCGCTTATTGAAACTTTACCCGCGCGGCTGCGCTTGCCGCTTCCTGCCGGCTCACCACCCTTCTAGCAATTAAGTGCCACATTTCTTTTTGACTTTTACAAGACTTCCTGCCGATATGTTGGAGGATGCCATAAGTCGATGAACGAATAAACGATGGATACGTCATACGTACTTCAATCGAACATTCGATCACGCCTATAGCGACTGAGGTGTCAACACAGTTCAAATTAACGAAATGCAGGGTGTCATTACAGTATGCACGAAGACCACGATAAAACCCTGCCCAGGCTTACCCCGATGAATTGGTCTAAGTGAGGACACCACGGCATTGGGTGCAGGGACTGAGTGCCGGTACAGTGTCGAATCCCATAAAGAAACCTGCACTAATCTAAGACAGAAGCAAACATGGTGACATGTACAATCTTGGTAGCGCTTCCTTCGTTCCTTTGTGAGATTAGAACAACACGTAGGCATACTCTTTGTTAGGTGCTGATATATATTAAACCATGTTGATCTCTGCACCTCTTCTGGGCCTTTTGGATACCTTACCCCCCATGTTCGACGGATTTCGTAACCTAAATCACTTGCAGCTTGCGAAAATACATCACCATCCTGAAATCGAATCGATTCATTTTAAGCCGAAATGCCCCTCCGAATGAATGACTATGTACCCGTGGTGGAAACCATCATCGACTATAGATTCACGGATCCACTTAAGCTATGGGAAGCCCTACAAGCCGCCGGATCTCCCGTCTCCGCCATCAATGGTCGCCATATCCATGAAGGCAATAAGCGACTGGCTATGATCGGGGATTCAGTTCTCAAACTTGCATTCGTATCCCAATGGTATACCGGAGATGGCCTTCGAGGTAAGCAGTCACTCTGACTTGAGTCAGTCGTCCAGCTCACGCATGTACGATAGGCGGGTTCCAGCTACAATTCTCGTCTGTTGGCTCCAATAGCAATTTGAATAGCATCGGGCGTCAGCACGGACTAGAGCAATACGTGGTCTCCAACCCAGCTCAGTGGGGAGTCGTCTCGTCTGGGACGATGGCTGATACGGTCGAAGCTATTCTCGGTGCTGTCTATCTCGACAGCGGCATCCTTTCTGTCGAGCGGGTCATAAATACCCTGGGTTTGGGACTCGTCTGATACTTCCGAAACAACAGACCGAGAGTGCGGATCGAGCTCTAGAATGTTTTGACACCTTACGATTTCCATATGGCTGAGCGTGGACCACTGACGCGTTGCATTGATGTGAAGTTCCCTGGCGCCTCAGTTCGAGATAGCGTATATGCGGCGCGCTAGCACCTGACCTACAAGACCGGCATGCCGAAACCTTGCAAGGTAATGGTTGTGCTTCCACAGCACTGACTCATCGTATGTCATCTCTTAGAACATTTCAGCCAGTAGAGCAAGTTTGAAGGACTTTCTGGATTGTGATGCAAAACCCTCAATTCGGGCTATACATGTATTGCACCAATGGAGATTGTGGGACTGGCTGAATTGGAAAGTCTTTGCATTCAGGCCCAAGAATCGCCAGCTCACCAGCCGTCGCTGACTGAGGAAATTATAGGGCTGTTTTCCGGCCGATTCGTAGTATTGTTAAGTCTTTCTTGTGCAACTCGATTTAACCAGATTATATTGCTGAGACCTATCCCTTGAAGTCTGGTCGTCGGTTGAGATTAGACGATCGTTCGAAGCGGTAGGACTAAGACTGCAAGGAATCTCCACTTCCTCGTTCGGTGGCCACCAATAGCGTTAGTCCATTTGTTCGTTATATTCTAAAATGTCACCTGAGTCGGTTCAAATTCTCCTAGGCAATTTTTCGAAGATCCGGACTGTGCATTCCGACTGGTATGTCCACCTCTATGAAGCCCTAAGGAATCTAGATCATAAAGCGGTCAAATTCCGAATACAAGCTTCACTATACTTGGAAAGATCTATACCCAGGGTATTGATGAGATTGGCTAGCGCTGAGGTAGTCGAGCAGAAGTTGGATGCTTCTTTCAGGAGCATTGAGTCTGACAAGACGAGCAACATTCTCCATCGATACTGGCTCAGAATCTAAGCGAGCTACTCTTCGCACGTTCTTTGATTTATTACCATCTTATATCAATGCAAAACGTAGGCCTTTCTAGCCGGGAGAGGGTCTAGAGAACGTTATTATACCAATGATACCCGCTAGGCTCTCTTCGACGTTCCACCACGGGGATTTCAATATAGGAGAGGCCGGCGCCAAGGCGAGCCGCGCGGCTGCGCTTGTATAGATCTAAGCGTCGTGTAAGGCTGTAAGGGCGACAATGCTTTTCCCAGATATTCGACTTTGGAAGTCACTTAGTATGTTAGATCATGCCTACCAACGTTCTTCTCCATGTTAATCCATCACTCTTAGTGAATACTCTATCGTTATCGCGCTAATAAACATGCGTCAGCAATGCCCGTGTTGCCCCCAATGTCCAGGATTGCCCTGGCGTTGCGGCGAAATGATGCTGTTCGCCTAGTGCAGAATATCACAGGTCACCACTTCAAGGATCAAAAGCTCCCTTGGGAAGCAATGCAAGCGTACCGTAGCGATGGCTTTCCTTACCGTAACAATCAATTGGCGCATGTTGGAGATGTGGTATTGAAACTCGCACTTATAGATGATGGGTTTCATCGGGGTCTTAGTCCTGGTGAGCAATATCTTTACAACTACGAAATCACTTACCCAAGCTGAGGATGGTGAAGGGGCATCTGAACAGAGGATCCAACCCTTATATTCAAATGCGACGCTTGGCGCCATAGGGGATAAGAACCACTTATCTGGGTTTGCCAATCAAGACCCCAGCTGCGTGAACTTGTGGAGCTCGTATGGATCTGCGACCACAGTCGAGGCGATTATTGGAGCTGTTTACAGAGACGCAGGCCTCGATGCTGCTAGAAAAGCCATTCAAAGAATAGGAGTCGCTACCCTTAAAGCCGTTAAAGGCCGATGAGTCAAATAATGCAAGAGAAAGACCTCTTCCGATAAGAGTACATATCGCTAGCCACTGCAGAGAGGTGAGTAGAGCTACGATAATTAGAGTGGATGCCACGATACCACAATGACCAATGGACACCACTTTTCTACGCCGAACACCACGCTTTGCAAGATCTTACTAGAATTACGCCACGGTACCCAGAAGTGCCTAAGTTCTAGCCTTTGCACCGCTTGCTCGATGCCACACATCACCGCCCCACCTCATCATACGTTCCACCGCCGCAGTCGGACCATCGACAGCAGGCCGCACGTCTAGGTAGAAGACAGGTTCTCCGGTTGGCTCAGGAGGCGCTGAGTAGTAATCGATGACGTATCTAATTTCACGAGCCTCCCCTCGTGGCATCTGCCTTTGCACGTACCAATCGTGCCGGTCGAATGGAGGTTCGCCCCTAAAGGTATTAGCGCTTACAATTCTTGCAACAATGGTCTACACACCCAAACCCGGAAGGGAATATTTCCCCTAACAACCCCAACAACCAAGCTTTCGGTGTGGTGTCGCTTGGTCGCCCCTGGAATCTGAGGAGCTTTGTGTGTACAACCTCCCGACCATCCGATGGGGATACCGAGAAGCCTTCTTCGCCTTTCGAACAACACTTCCAGCCATGGCCGAGTCCTCGACTGAATCGTTGTTCCCACCCTACAATCTCCGCCCAAGCCCCTTCATTTAAATAGTTGTGTACAGCCACCATAGATTCTACCGCATCTTGAGGCGTGTCATCATAGCCTTTTCGTAACATAGCATTGTACATTTGCTGCGGAGATGGATATTCCCAATTACTCTCGGAGTCGCCCCGTGGTATGGATGACGTTTCCCTTTCTATGGGTAGGTTGACCGTCTGATTCTCGGCTCGCGATTGGGATATACTCGAGGGCATATAGTTTAGAGGGTTTAGTCTCGATTTTGCGGACGATTTAGAAGCGGACGATGGTAAACGGGGTTCAGAGGCGCTGATGGGGCATGATCCGTCGGACGGTGGCGAGCGTGCATTCTGTGGAGGGAAAGAGGGCGTTTGCACATCATGCATAGGGCATCCCGGCTGTAGAATCGTCAGTATAGCGCACTCAGATTACGGTTCAACCTTCTCTCACAGGTGGAGCGGCTTTAGAAGTTGGCATAGGGTGAGGCGCAACAGGGGTGGCGGTCTTTGTAGTATCCGCCCAAAACCAACCCATAATGCAATGTGTATAGATCAAGAACGAAGCTGAGTAGGATCTCACAGAAGCTTAGAAACACCTGATCGAAGGGAGGATGATAACTTCTTCGTCGAATGAATCGATGGCAACATGAAGCTTCCCAGTCCAAGGTTCCCGCGGCGGATCTTCGGCGCCGCTAGTAAATGACGCCGCTCCCAACCGCAACTCTCTCAAGTCTCAACCCCTCAAAACATGACGAAAGAAAAAGATCGACTGAGATCATGATACCGCACAATAATTCCTCCAGACTACGATGAGAACGGCCTTCCTATTTGGCCGGACATGCGCTCGAAACTTCCAACGCCAAGCATGCCATCACTGGACGTCCTTCGCCCGCCCTGAGCGACAATTCTCCAACGCCTCAAAATGGGTACGGCTGCGACCACCTCCACGAAGAGGTCCTCGTGGCATAAAGCCGATCTTTGCTCTCCTCACTCCTGCAGCCTTTGTGCAATTGAGCGAAGAGGACAATGGCGATGGCAAAACGCCGGAGGAGCACATGTTGGAGGCTTCGAGGGCAGAGATCGAGAAAACTATACCGGAGGATGTGCGTGGATTGAAAAGAGTCTGGCATAGCATCTATTACATCGTCGATACTTTTATATGGGAACCACTTGCTACCGGCTCCCGTTTTCTACACCTTGTCATTATCTTCGTCCCTGTCATCTTTGCTGTGCCGATAATATGGTTCGGACGAAGGCGCAAAGAGAAGGGCAACGAGCGCACGGGTACATTGTGGTGGTACAGGTTCCTGGTGCACTCTATGGAGAGGGCTGGACCAGCATTTATCAAGGTTCTCCCGCACCGACATAATACCAATGGGTTCCGTTGGCTCACTTCTTCGTAGCTTGGCCAGTGGGCAGCGTCGCGCTCCGACATCTTCCCTCAAGAAATGTGCAACACGATGTCTTCCCTCCACTCTAATGCTCCCGCACACTCCCTCCGCGACACAAAGCGCATCATTGAGGCCGCCTTTGATGGTCGGCCCTTTCCTACCATCTTCGAGGAATTTGATGAAAAGCCACTCGGCGTGGGCGCCATAGCCCAGGTCTACAAAGCCAAGCTAGCCCCTGATCTTGCTGCCAAGAGCGATGCAGATATCGAGCCTACGGAGCGGAATATTCGTCAGCGGGTACGCAAGAACGTCGACGTGCTTGTTAAATCAACTCCTTCTCGCATTCCCTCATCATATGTGGCCATCAAAGTCCTTCACCCAAAAGTCGAACGTCTCGTCCGCAGGGACTTGCGTATAATGACGTTCTTTGCCAAGATCCTCAACGCCATCCCCACCATCGAGTGGCTCTCCCTCCCCGACGAAGTCAGCCAATTCGGCGAGATGATGCGCCTGCAACTTGACATGCGCATCGAAGCCGCCAACCTGACCATGTTCCGCAAGAAATTCAAAAACCGCACAACAGCCTGGTTCCCCTACCCCTACGGCGAACACAGCACACGCCAAGTCCTCGTCGAAGAATTCGCGCAGGGCATCCCCCTCGCCGCCTTCCTCGAAGACGGCGGCGGAGTCTTCCAGCAAGAAATCGCCGACGAAGGTCTCGACGCCTTCCTACACATGCTCCTCATCGATAACTTCGTCCACGCCGACCTCCACCCCGGCAACATCATGGTACGCTTCTACAAGCCCGAACGACTCAATCTCGCCTTCGGCCGGCACAAGCAATCCGACTCGCCCACCCACTCCAAAGACGTCACCGAAGAAGTCCTCGCCCAACTGCGTCCCCACCGACACCACCCCGAAGCCTGGGCGCAGCAGCTCTCGGAGATCGACAAGGAGGGCTACCGCCCACAACTCATCTTCATCGACACCGGCCTCGTCACCGCCCTCAACCAAACCAACCGCACCAACTTCCTCGACCTCTTCAAAGCCATCGCCGAGTTCGACGGCTACCGCGCGGGGCACCTCATGGTCGAGCGCTGCCGCCAGCCCGACGCCGTCATCGACGCCGAGGTCTTCGCCCTGCGCATGCAGCACCTCGTCCTCGGCGTCAAGAGCAAGACCTTCGCGCTCGGCAACATCAAGATCGGGGACGTGCTCACCGAGGTGCTGAGCATGGTGCGCGCGCACCACGTGCGCATGGAAGGGGACTTTGTGAATGTCGTTATTAGCATCCTGCTGCTTGAGGGTATAGGAAGGAGTTTGGATCCGAATTTGGATCTCTTCAAGAGCGCGCTGCCGATTTTGAGGCAGTTGGGGAGTCAGGGTGGGGGGAAGACGTTGTGGAAGAGTGTTAAGGAGGGGGATATCTCGCTGCTGAAGGTGTGGGTCGGGCTGGAGGCGAGGAAGTTTTTGAAGGCGAGTGCGGATCAGGTGCGTATACTCCCTTTGCCTGCGTTTGCTGTGTGATGATATGTGCTGATGGGTCATAATTCGCAGGTGGAATTGTGCGTAGAGAGCGATCAGCTGTCACCGAATGTATAACAAACATCCAATCGCGGGATTGACGGGCTATGGGTGAAAGCCATGGAATGACAAGATGACGGAGTATTCATTGGGAATGTCGGACGGCTGTTCGAGGGATTGGAGATGCGTATTAGACCTAGAGTGTCTATCAACTTGTTTGTACATATTAGTAGTGATGCCTTGCAATGTACATAGTCATAAACCCCCTACTCAGCGCCCGATAACCCTCCCAAACTCCATCTAGATGCATCTTTTCCCGCAACGAAATGTTGAAGTATGGCCGTCCCGCCAGCTGATTGTAACCATGAATGGGAACTGGGGGACCGAGCAGCAAGGTATGATGCTAATACTTCGCCCCCAGCAGGCTCCCCAATAGAGCGCTTCCCCCATCTCTACCCCTATCCCTCCCCTGCCTACCACTCCTCTCCTTCCACTCCGTCGGCCTCCAACTATCGCCCAGCGCCGTCACCTCCCCCAACGTCCTCGCGCCTAGGCCCCTCTTCGCACTCTCGTCCTTGGCCCTTACATCCCGCTTCAGCACCTCCACCAGGCCCTCCGCAAAAATCTCCCGCACCTTCTCGTCCGCCAGGTACTTGACCTGGCCCCCATCCTGCCGCCTCCGCTTCTTCGCCAGATCGCTAAATGTGCCGCTGAACAGGCGCTCCATGGCCTTGCGGAACTCGACGACGGTCTTGGCGCCTTGGCGCTGGTTCGATTTCACGTAGAAGGGGAGCCAGTTGTCCATTTCCAGGATGTTGGAACTGGTGGGTGACTGACGAACTTTGCCCCCAAAGAGGGTTGCCATCAGCGGTGTGCATTCGGAGGTCTCGCGTAGGTAGAGGGAGTTGCCGTCGTTGGATTTGGCCATGGTGCTGTAGCTGTAGAGCGTACCGTAGGGTAGATCGAGAGGGCTACCGTGGTTCCTTTCGCGTGAGGCGTTGACCGATGAGGGGTGGAGGGTGGTGCCTCGCTCACCTACGGTGCGGAAAGTGCGGCCGCCGCCGAAGACGGCGAGGTTGGGGTGGTGGCCGGCGAGGACAAGGGCTTTGATAAGTGGGATGGACTCGGAGTTCTCGTTGAGCAGGGGATCGCCGTATTCGTTGCGGATACGGGAATGAGGTGGAGTGAATGGGATGAGGCCGGCTTCAACAAGGATATCTTCGATTTGTTTGGCTGTTGAGTCGATGTTTTTGAAGGCGCCGTTGTGGATGAAATTTTGGATGCCAAAGTCGCGCATGTAGTAGTCGTTACGCTCGGAACGAACGAGACGCATTTGCCGGACCGCGTTGACAGTGGCGATGTGATCACTGGCGGATCCCTCGACGAAGGAGAGCTTGGCCTCTTGGGCTTCGCGTCGACGTTCCAAAGGATTGGTAAATAAGTTTCTTTCCTCGGCGGCGGCGCCTAGAACGAGCATTGGATCGAGGCAGCGGAAGATGATGCCTAGAACGATCATTTTTCCAAGCGAGGGATGAATAGGGAGCGAAGCAAGCAGACGACCCAGCGGTGTGATCTTTTCGTCATCAGTGAGACAGTCAAGTGCTTGCAGGTTCATGACGGAATAGTCGACTGCTGATGGTACTGGAGGCTCAATCGCTTCAGCCAGGAATTCCCGGATGGGAGATTTGAATGCCTGGGCTTTAATGTCAAGACATATCTCCTGCAGGTCTGTGCGGAGCATCTCCGGTAGACCAATGGCTCTCAGTGACTCGTATCGTGCTTTAGAGAACAGAGCGTAGTAATTGCCGTTTTGCACTCTGCCTGCGCGACCCGCACGCTGTTTGGAATTCGACTTGCTGATCCAAGTGCACTGGAGCTTGGTGATACGCCGGAGCTGATCGTAACGTTTCTCACGCAGTTTCCCGGCATCGACCACATACTGTACATCTGGTATCGTAACCGAAGTTTCTGCAATGTTCGTGGAGAGGATGATCTTTCTGCAACCGCTGGGTACCGCATTGAACACCTCCGTTTGCCCAGCTGGCATGGATGAATGAAGCATGTGAACCTTGTACTTAGAAGCGTCATAGAAGTTGATATCAAGAGGTCTAGCCTCACGCAGCAGCTTCTCAACCTTCACTATCTCGTCCAAACCAGGCAGGAATACTAAGATGGCACCTTCGCTGCTTGTTCTACAAATGTGTGCAATTGTAGCTGCCGCTAGGCCGTAAGGTACCAAGGCGTCTTCTTTGTCATCCAAAATCATGGACTCGCCCTCCGCGGAAACCTTTCGCTCTTTCTTCCAGTCTATAAAGAAGTCTTCAGGCTGCTCTGTCACGGCCATAGACCCATCAGCCCTTGCAGGGTTCATTCGGCTGAAACTCTGATCCACCTGCAGATAGTCCCTCGTGGCTGTATCTGATTGAAGAATTCGAAGACTTGATTGAGGATATGACTTCTTCATATCTTCAAGTATGTTGTCAAGGTATCGCTCTTTCACAGGGAATGTCCGGCCAGGTACGCTTAGAGTCGGACACTCCGAGCCCTGCACAGCATTATTAAAGTAGGAACCAAAAAGATCGGTGTCCATGGTAGCACTCATGAGAATGATCTTAGGCACAGACTTTCCGTCGACTAGCCGACGACTCATAACCTTCTTGAGAATAATCAACAGGAAGTCGATAAGAATGTCACGTTCATGAACTTCGTCGATGACGAGGTGCGTATTGCCAGCCATGACCTCGTCCGGAGAATGCTGCAGCTGTTGAAGGAGAATGCCAGTGGTACAGTACGTGATGCTTCCGCCAGGTTGAGGAAGCTTCGCGTCGAAGCGAACATGGTAACCCACTGTGCCTTGCAATCTCTCGCCACGTTCATCAGCGACACGCCGCGCAACTGATGTCGCAGCAATTCGACGCGGTTGAGTACAGACCACATTACAAGAACCGCCATCGCCGTTCGAGATTGCCTCGTCAAGTAGAATTTGGGGCACTTGTGTCGTCTTACCGCTACCCGTGGCGCCAATGACGATGCTGTAAGTATGGCTGCTTACCATGTCCAAGACCTTCTGCTTGTACTGGTTCATTGGTAAACCGCTTCGTTTCTGACGCATCTCTGCGTACGCGGGGTTTTGCAGGTACGTCTCGAGATTGCTCGCGAGGCGTTTGTTCTGGAGGGAGACTTCTGATGTTGGTATGGACCGGCGAGAGTAGCTGCTCCGTGTACTCGCACTGTCTTCATCGGATAGGAGCTCATCTGCTTCGTCTGGCAAACCCGACTTACGAGCATCAAGAAGCGTCTGGCGCATGCATAGAAGGCAATCTTCGTCGATTGGCATATCTATAGAACCTATGGGCTTGAGGATTTCCCCATTGCCGGATTTGTTAGCTTTAAGAAATCTGGGATATATGTCAGGCTCGAGAGCTTTGACCTGGAGCGCGGCGGTCAAATATGCGAGTGCTTCGGCTTTCTTCTTATTGGCCATCTCCACTTCTTTACCGTAGGGGTTCCCATCAATCAGGACCTTCGCTTGATAAGGCATACTCCCATGTCGCTTGAATTCCTTGGCTTGATCACAGGTAACCTCAATCCTCGCTCTTGGGTGTACCATTTTGTAGAAGTCGAAGAAGGTTTTGGCATTATCGGTGGTCAATGCTGTCGAGTCTTTGATGACTATTGCCTGAGACCCTCGTTCTGCATGGTATTGTTCCGCTGCTTCTTTGAACTTTAGGGCCGCTGCTATTTCAGCATCTTGGAGCTGCGTGCCCCTGCCGGTGACTTTGATATTCTGCTCAGCTAGTACGACATCTATTTCAATAACCTTCTTCCTGCCTCTTTTCATTACCCGCCTGGTGATCTCAGGTATACCGTCAAAACGGGCAGCGTAATTGTAGATGTCCAACTTGGCATCCTTTTCTGAGCTTAAGGTCTCCCTGTCCAGTGGCGTTACCGATTCCGTAGCCAATATCGTCTCGATATTCCCGGTTTCATGCAAACGCGCCAATAGATGCAGGAAAGCAGCATTCTCTGCAGATTTCTAGAGCCTCTTAGTAGCTGCACGCCTCGTAACCCCGAAGATAAATACCTTGCTGCGGCCCTCGCCTTCGACCACCTCGGCAAGTTCTGACGAGGACAACGTGCATGATACTGTGCATCGAAACAAATCTTGGCCTATGCCTGTAAAGTTTGTCCGGTATCCCCCCGAACCTTGCAGAGCATTGTGTAATTGCTCCTTTGGATTGGCGAAGAACGTTTGCTTGAGCATTGGGTAATTGTGTATCGTTGGAACGCGCATCGTCCTCCGTATGTACTCTGCATCTTTCAGCGGTGCTGCAGACGTGGGCTCCGTACGACGACGTCGTGCAGGCCGAGAGTCTCCAAGCATCTCAGCCTCTCTTTGTCTTTTACCTCCGCGTGATGTACTGTTTCGATTTCCGTTGCGTGGATGGGTGTTTGCACTGCCCGGATGTGCCTTTATCCGCTGCGGTTGTTGAGGTTTTGAGGTATTCTGATGGAGTGAAGGCGATTCCTTGGCGGATCTGTCATGGTTTGAAGGGTGTAGCGGTTGAAGTGCAGGCCTTCTTCGGCCGTGTAGAATTGCAGATGCTCTAGGGTCGTCACTTGAGCGTAACGAATCATGGGCCGTCGAAGCTTGCCTCTGAAAGGACATGTTCGGATCCCGCCATGAGTTCGATGCTATGAGGTCCCTTCGTGAAATTGTTGAAGGCATGGCACGCGTACGGAATGCCTTTAGAGAACCATCAGCGTACTGGATCGGCTGTCAAGTGTGCGTCAATACTTACCAGCACTCTCTTCATGTCTTCGAGTGAGTGTTAGTACAGTTGATTCATGGGTGGTAAAGCTATGACACAATGTTCATATAAGACTGGCGCAGACGTTCGACATCAGAAGGCAAGAGTTCATTGTCACATTTGGAACAGGATATGCAGGAGCCGGAGCCGGAGAACCTACCTCGTCGTGTCGCCTTCCGTTAAAAATTGTCCTCCTATCGGCGGCTAGTTTACGGCACAGGCAAATATAATTCTCCGGATCGCCCACTAGTTGCTACGGTTTTGGCAGGCAACAACATCAATGGCCCCTGCTAGTAGCCAAAGTATAGATCTCAGTTGAGGTTCAAACAATTATTTTTCAGTCCTGTAATTTCATGAACCTCCTCTTTGAAACGCCGTAATTATTTATCTTGAGCGAAACTGCTAGACCTATTTTCTGACGTCGAAAAACTAAATGAAATTCAACTGACGGCAGCCTCTCAGTACGGTATTAGTAGCTTGAAGAGCCATCATGCGGCAAATTAGATGCTAGAGTCTCGTCTGACTGCTTCACCTATCCTACTGAGATTTTTACACTTGCATTGTCCGCTGGCATTGCCTCCAAGTCTAAACAACCTGTATTGAAACAACAAACACTTGCAATAACGACTCAATTTCTTTCGCAATACGTCTTTCAAGTTTCTCCTGTTCATGGGGTTGTAGTTGTTATGTCAAACACTCGTTCTAGCTGAAGAGGCAAGACCGTCCCCGGAAATCGGGATTTACATTGTACTCCTAGGAGCAGACTAAAAACATATACATATTCCATGATTTTACACCCGGAAGCTGTAAAAGAGGTTATCCAAGATGTTGCTAAGTCGGAGCGAGTGCACATGCACAAAACTAAAAATTTGGACACATCGGGATTTGAACCCGAGACCTTTCACAGGCACACACGAGAAGGTGCGAAGCGAAAATCATACCCCTAGACCATGCGCCCTTGGATACGAGTTTTGCCCCATAACATTTATATATTGTAGAGGACAATACTGTGCAGAGCGTCTTTAAATACTCATGTCAAACCTAACATAATCTCACCACACAGTCAATGAGCCCAGCATAGCTTAGCATTAGCCACAGCTCCCAAAGAACACCAAAAGTCGCAAGACAGCCCTTCATCCGCATAGAACGACACTGAGATGTCTGGACAAGCTTGAAGCCATCTTCTTGACTCTCCTTCAAACGAACAACCTATTCCGGACATCGAAGAGAGTGTGATACATACCATGCTGCAACTGTGACTTACCGGCAGTAGACCTAGGGATAACCTTCCCGGTAACATAGTATATCATGTAGTTCGAGTGTATCTCCATAGACCCAATCGTGGGTAAAGGGGTCAGTCACTGTCGAGACCACTGTAGAGCCACGAAAGCGACCTATGTGCCTCGTTCGATGCAGATGCCGAAGCACTGATACCCCTTTTGCATACGACGAATGCCATTTATGTCGAAGATAGAGCTACTAGGAATGGATCAGCAGTTTGTGGCTTCTTCAATTCCGCTTGAAGTAACATGCAGTGTTTCACGAGAAACGAAGAGTGGTGTTGCGGCTTTTCTACTCTCAATGTAGAGCCTCAGGATCCGTGAAGGAGAATTGATGTTGGTTGTTGGAGAATGAGAAGCTTAGTGCATATAACTCACTTACTTATGGGATGGCAAGATGGGTGCACCTAAAATCGGAGAACTGAGCGATCAGCGGTAAGAGGGAAATCCGTTGCTTGACTGAAGCACTCGGCACTGGAAACAAACCTGGAAGATGTAGAAAACGCAAAAATCACAATTAGGCTCTGGCAAGTGCACCCTACTAGCACATTGAATAGCTCGAGCTTTCGGATTCTACCATGCGACACAAAATTAGCTAAAGCTGCTATGTTAATTGAAAAACGAAGCCAAAGTACACGAATAAGCATTTGCAGGCCATCCTCGGGATGCATAGCACGCTCAGCACGACCATGCAGCCGACGATCGTCCGCAAAATGGCTGATGACTGTGGAAAGACCCCCACCCGCACAATGTATAACCTCGCTGTCGCTCCGCCCCTTATAGAATCAAAGAACCTAGGCAGACGATCATTCAACGCTGTAAGCCTCCAGCTCTCCAGATCCCAACATCATCAGCTTCGGCTTTTGTGCTTCGTACCTGCCTTGGCAGATATCGCGCCCGCAATCAAGGCAGACTGTCTTTAGCTTTGTAGGTCTCCTCATGCATGAGCAATGGCAGCAGGGTCTTTCGGAGCGCTCAAGCGCCATCTCATCCCCACCGTCATTTCCCTCCTCGTCTTCAACATTGTCTCCATCCAAGTCGACGTCCGCTTCATCATCTGACGAAAGGTCAGGCCGCCCATATGTAGCGTCTACGTCTTTCACAGTGATCTGTGTATGAGGAGCCTCGAGTCTCAGTGCCTTTACCGCCGCCTTAAATCGCTGCTCAGTATCTTCGGCAACCCCTTGAAGGACTATCGTCGGCTCTAACACTTGCTGAACAGTGTACGAAGCCATGCTAGGCCCTGGTTTGGACGTAACGGGGGCTTGGACAATGGCCATGGCTAGATACGCAGAGATCTCTGCCGATTCTAGCTCGGCATAGTCGTGATCGTACGAGTGTGACATGAGAATGGTGAAGTAGGGTCGGATACCGAAGTCTTCAGCAAAGATCTGAGTCACGCATGCCCGTCAGCCTTGTATGGATTAATGACCAGTGCTTCCCTGCAATACTTACTTCTTTGCACCTGGCAAACTTCCGCACTACATTATTGCTTGTCGGAAGCGTAATCTTTTGCATGTGAGCCTCGATGGTGTTACGGTGGATTTCCATGCTCTCTGGCCAGAGATAGTCTTCATTATCAGAGTCGTACGGGTACTCGATATCCCGTAGTTCTTCTTCAGTGAAGTGGTCGGTGGTCTTGCAGTCGTTTTGAAGACATTCTCGTGCGTTGATCCACCCCTGGATCTTCTGATTATAAACGAGGTCGTTTAAAGCGCCCACGATCATCGCCACCAGCTCTGGGGGTAAGGTTGACATCGACCGTGTGTCAGAGTGTGCTATGCATGCTCTCAGTGTGCTGATAGCTGCTTTGGTGTCTACGTATGCCTCTAGACGTGCGCCTAGCTGAGCGTGGTCAACTCTGACAGCCCAGGCCAGGGTAATGGCGTCCTGCATGGTGGATGCCTAAGCAGAATAGGATGCTGGGGGTGGGAGAAAGATGGATGAAGATTGTAGGGAAAGGGAAAGATATCTTATAAACGACCCAGAACATGTAAAACATGTGTCAAGAGGGACAAAGAGAGTGATATGCTGGCGTAATATCCCTTCAGCTCGCTTGAGCAGCCGAACACAAGTATCAAGCTTCGTCGTCACCTTCGTGGCGCCTTTCAACCACCTATCGTCGCTATCGTTGTCTCGATATTGAGAGCTTGGGGACACACACGGTTCTCTGCACTACCAATACCAATATCTGATCAGCATCACTGACCACCATCATGCCTGTTCTGTTCTTGCTCTTCATGTGCCTCACGGGTCTCTCCCCTACTACCGCGGGCATAATCGAAGCAGGTACACTCTCTGTCATGGATGATTTACGTACGGCTCGCCTCGGCAGCCTTGCCCCGTCTGGCTAGCTCCGGCTTCGGGCCCGTTCTTGCCCCTGACTGCACACTTCGAGACTGTCTCGCTCCTTGATCTCCTGTGCCCCATGCTGACGCCCTCATGTGCAGGAAGTCAAAGAACTCAACACGATAGGAAATATCATCGCCTAGCTGGACTACTGAGCCATCTCATTGCTTTGAGCTCCAAGCACAGAGAGACCCTCGGTCGACAGAACGTGCCTTGGTGAAGAAGCAGAAGACGGAGCTGATCCACAAACATACTCTTCTACCGGCCACTATGAATGCATGTCCTGATCTAAGATCCCACGAGCCACAACCGTCTCCCCCGGGAACAGTTGTATCAAATACGCCAGATTTACGTGTCTAGCAGCCGCCGAAGCGCCGGACGAGCTTTCTGCGCTGTCCCGAGATATGTCAAACCCATAAGACAGATACCGCGGGCCATCAACGATTGCCGGAGCAGGACCAGCAACCTGCAACTTGGTAGGATGGGATCCGAGAAAACAAAGCCTCAGATCCCCGTGAAGCTGTTGTATGTACTCAGTGATGCGCCACATATATGACCTCATATCAAGCCATTTTCACCTATGGCAAGTCTCTTTCGGCTGCTATATCAAGCTTGTGCGAAGTAAGACCTTTATGTAGGTAGTCATCCCTGTCCTGTTTTTCGAGACTTTCCTGTCCTTTTCATCTTGCCAATGACCAGCTTTCCTACTTTCTACTCTCTGCAAACTCTGCAGTCTCCGCCTCTCATTGCCGTATCATGCCAGGCCGACCCTGAATCGACTCCGGCCGTATTCACTTTGGGTTACACAATCCGTCTCAAGTCTCGTATCGTCATACCTCGCTATGGATTACTGTTCGGGGAATCGGACAGTCAAGATTTGATTCGACCAACTCAAATATCGTTCTGGTTGATTATTACGATGCGATGAGGCTGCTGACCAAGTGCACTCCCTTTTTACAGGCGCACTATTGTAGCTCGGGATATTTACTTCCTTGGCGGATGCCTTGATCCCTGTTTCCCAAGACAAGTTGAAAGATCGAAATCATCACCTCGTGGCAATTATAGTTTAACAAGTAAGACTAAGCGGAGTCTTATTCTCTGGTCGCGACAGCAGCTTAATAGTTATTTTGTGCAGTGGCAAGATTTAGTGCATCATTTCTCACCACCATTTGGAAGAACGTATCAACGGATTCACGATGGATTCAATGACCAATGAACATCCATAGCTAAAGAGACGAACCGTCAGAGCGTTTGACTTGCTCACTCGAAATGACCAATAGGAGGGACCGAAGGACGCATCAAGACATCTATATCTCGATGAAGCCTTGGGGAGTGCACCATGCCGACATATAGGATACTCTATTTCGTCAATAGTGCTGAGACTCGCCTCCACGAACCCTGCGCTCGTCACGATTGTGAACGACTACGAATGTAAGCATAAGTGGCGGTCACTCAGCTCCCCTCTATGGACGAAGTTTTGATCTCGAGGGTCGTGGCTCGGATATTCCGTTCACAAGTCATTGTGACCGTGCTCTCTCCTCTTCCTATAAAACCCCTCAAACCCCATCATTCCGTCCACTCTCAACGCCACTTTCTTGAACCCTCATCAAACAATGCTATACACACCCGGACGAAATCCACCACCGCCCCAAGATCTGTCTTCACAATCACATCACTGCAGACCGCCAATTGCATTTCACCATCACCATCACCACCCTTCTCTCCTTCGCCCTTACCGCATCGGCCGCCGCAGTCTCTAAGCCTGACCCCGCTAATACCGAGTAACTCGTCTCTTCTCCTCACATTGTACATAGTTGCCGATATGACACCAACATACACTGCGTATGCAGATAGGACTCCTCATACATTCAACATCGCCACAATTACGGCCAAGTTCGTCTCCAGCACACCACATCTTCACTCCACAACCAAACACATTTCCAGCCCACGGAGCCAGAAGCGCGAAAATCCTTGGAAGGCCACTCCAGCAAATCATCCCAGACCCATTTCCCCTATCCTCATCCCACTCACCACAAGAAACCCCCCCCCAGCTTACCAACCGTAACCACCTGACTACAGAGCCACAAACCACACACCCCAATCCCATCTACTTAAAACCTCTCCTCCCCTAAACCCCCGTCCCTCTATCCCACACACTATACAAATCCACCCTCTACCCAAACATCCCATCTTCTCCCCCTTCCATCCACTTTCCCCTGCAAGATTCTTCGGTCCTTCCATCTCGCCACTCCATAAACAACCCTTCAGCCAATCACCACCCCATCAAAACCCCTCTCCTGCTTTCAAATAGCTTTGTCTCCCTTCTACAAGCCCTCCAAAGCATCACCCCACCAGCGCACACGCCACTCCAATACCACAACGACCCACCCCCACCCCCCCTCTCCCCTCACAACATCACCTCTCACCCTCTCACCTCCTCATCCCAAACCCCCATCACCCAACCAACAAGCAGAACATAATCCAATCCCACCCCCAGCCTCCTTCATACGCATCACACCCTCTCTTCAATTCCTTACCAAATAATCCCAGCAGGCGGGTCACATCCCTTGTCCATTTCGCCGCGAGGATATTGCCGTGCTTTAGAGAGGAGGAGTTTGGTGCGATGCCGATGTGGGTGGGAAGTAGAGAGGTTATTTTTCAAAGCGGGTGTCTGGGTGGTGGACATGGGAGGGAAGATTGGATTGATGGTGCGGGGGGTTGGCATGCGTTTTTTGTTGTGGCTCCTTAGTGGGGGGGATTGTCTTTTGCAAAGGCGAGGCGGCGGTAAGCAGCAAGGATGGGTGTATGCTACTTGGTTGATAGCCGCATAGCGTATTTATATTGAGTATTCTTCCAGATGTTAATGGTTCTCTGTTATCAGCGGGGCAGGCTTCGATTATTTCCTCTTCAAAGCCCAGCATGAAGCCAGCACCGTTGATGAGAAAGCTCGTCCTGCATTCTCACTGCTACCGCTATGCGCAAGGGGGCGCTTCCTCTCCACAGCCCAGCATGAAAGCCAGCACCGTTGATGAGAAAGCTCGTCCTGCATTATCGCTGCTACCGCTATGCGCAAGGGGGCGCTTCCTCTCCAAAGCCCAGCATGAAGCCGGTACCACTGATGAGAAAAACCGTCCTGCCTCATCTCTGCTGCAGCTCCAGCAAGAACATCATGTTCAGCCAGACCAGCGGACATTGAAAAGCGAGGACGGGTGTATGATGCTTATATGGTTGCATTCAGCAAAACCGCATCGTCAGGTCACGAAGACCTCAAAAGCCCTCAATTGATCTTGGGAAGAAGCCCTCTGAAAAAGTAAAGTGGGAGCCCTCTGTGGCTCGATAAGTGTCTAACATCACTAGACTGTCAGCAGATCTTGAAAATGCTCTCAATTGCTTCCGAGTTTGAGCCCAACTGCTTCTGGATCTCTCAATCCATATCAAAACCTTGCGTGGGATTGATCCCACGCAAGGTTTTGATATGTGACATCCTAGAGACTGATCTGTGCTCTCAGCAGTCATTGTTATCAGCAGACTCACGATTTCAAGGCATTCCTCGCAACAGCTTTCGTCATTCATCAGCGAAGCATAGGATAAGCAATGTATGATCACTCGAGAACGCGCGTAATTCGAGAAAACCCGTCGTGTAGGTCCAACCTGTGATCGTGGTTCTAATGCTAATATGTCTAGCCCGTATTGATGCAAATGTGGGGGGGTATCATGATCGAAAAGCGCCATACCTATGAGCCTTTGTAAGCTTGATGCCTGACATAATTCATGCAAACATAAAGGATAGAAATAGCCTCCCGCAGTCTGTACACGACTGATCCGCCACTACCGACTCCGGGAACCAGCAATTAAAGCCTCCAGTGAACCAGTGATTGGGCATATTGTGTCATTAGGCCTCCGTATTGGCTTTAGCAGCACGCTTTAGTTTGTGTGATGCCTTGTTCGACGCGTGCGTCTTCAAGCTCCGGAATTTCTCCTGTTCCTGTGGCGTCAATTCCGGATATAGTTTTTCGAGCAGTACCACTTTCTGAGGATTATTGACTTTGTCCGGAATCTTCTGGCTTACACTAGGAAATCTTTCTTTGAGAGTAATCGCACGCCGCTGGGACTTGCTCGGCTTAGCAACCTTGGTGGCCTTGGTGGCCTCGGTGGCCTTGGTCTTGGCCTTGAGGTTTCCTTTGACTTTGATGACAGGAGCAGAAGAGGAAATGTCCAGGCGATTGAAAATATCCTCGTTAAGAATACTAGTATCTTCAGGACCGGTTGGATCGTCGATTCTGACTCGGACATCTTAGACAGACCATTGGACAGCAAGGGGGGATACTTACTCCCCGTGCCGCTGAAGAGGTCCCCATCTCCGCTCAAAGAGGGTTTGAAGATGCTTACGCTGCCAAACAAAGTTATCGTAGTCTCCACCAAGCATCCAATCCAGTAGGCTCGGCCGTCTTGGGTTGGTCATGGCTTCCATAATCTCTTTGTGAGCCTGGGAAAAACGGCTGAAGATCATGGAAACATTCTTTGAGCCGCCAGATACATCATTGCTTGATCTATTGGGGTCAATGATGGCTAATCGATCCGCCCTGTCTGCTCGGTAGACTGGTCTGTTACGGCGTTCGTACTCGATCTGTAAGAAGTCGTCAGCAACAGTGCATGATCAAAGTTTGGGAGGCTTACCTTGTCGTAATACCCTGGAGGATTCATAGTGATGCCGGTGCGGGCAATGTCCAGCTGATTTCCGTACAAATCCAAGAATTCAAGCAACATCTCCCCCAAATGTTGCTCGGGTATTAATTCTCCCGTTTGCACGCGAGGCATGTTCTGCAACATACTCGTTACCAAGCACGTCACCGAAAAGCCACCAAGGCCTCCTGTGGCGACCTCGTTCAATCCCCGCATCATGAGAAATTGCTTGATGAGGGTGACGAGGATTGGCATCGCTGGAAATTGACGCTTCCAAGACGCAAAGGTATCATTGGCGATGATCCCAGTGTCATTCTCAAATGAAATATCAACCCTGATGGCCGTAACTTTATCCACAAATTTGATGATGGGTACCTTTGCACCAACGATGGTCTCTACCGAGTCAGGCTCGGCCACCGTCTTCCTGAGATAGTTGCTGAAGCGGTGCATCTGCTTACTTGTCTGACATGCAACCTTCTGCCCATAATCACGGAATGAATTCGAGATAACGACAAGGTCCATGTCAGCATTAGGGAGATAAAGGCCAGCAGCGAAGGATCCGAAACAGTGAACATTGCAGCCAGAGAGTTCGGCGCTGACGGCCTTCTGGATCCGCTCTATTAATTCTTCTCGGACGGCCTGCTCAAACTCCCGAGGCTTGACATATTCGAAGAAGTCACAGACTTCCTTGTGTAGGCTAACATTCATGTTAGTTGATTCTTTGGCGAGATAAGAGAAGATTGACTGACCGAAAACTAGAACTCTCAGTCTTCAGGCCCGATCTTTCAAGCCACGGCGTAGCATCTTTGCGTTGAGCTGGGACCCAACCGCCTGTCAACGAACCGTTGGATTGACTCCCTTTGCCTTTCTGGCGCGGAGGCGGACAAGGCACTTCGGTCTTGATTTCATCATTGTGAGTTCTCTTGCGGGTGCCAAGCGCGCCATTCTGAGTCGCCGATGAGCTTTCGACGACTTGACTCTTGGGACTTGGTCGATGTTCGTTTGCAGCTGGCTTGGGTGGCAGACCAGCCTTTGGAGGGGCAGGCATTTTGCCTCCCCTGACGGGAATGTCGGGTTTGGGTGGCAAACCAGGCGGAGGGCCCATCTGCTCAGTCGAGGTTGACGCCATAGACGTCCCAGGTGCGCAGTTAACAGTACCTTGGTAGCTGTTATGATGATTTGATTGACGGGGACCGGTAGGAGCTCCAGGAACACCAGGCTGATTATCATGATCTTCACCAGCATATTCATCATCGAAGCCAAATGAGATGAAGTCCTTGTTCGCTGCGACTTCATTCTGCATATCGTCTCCTTTCTCTGCCGCGACCCGTGCTTTGCGAATTAACTTCACGACGTCCCTTTTCTTCCGCTGAGATTCATCAACCGGTGGTAAAACCGTGTATGGATCCGGATTCGACCATTTGGGGGCACTGGAGGCTTCCATCGATTGGATTGGCAAAGCGCGTCGTTTCGCTGGCCGCTCAGAAGGTTCCTCCTCATTACTCTCATCTGTGTTACCGACTACCGGGCTCATGGATGTCTCAACCATGCCTCGGTCCTCAGCGTCCGGTTCAGACTCACTCATATCTTCTCCACTGTCCGAGAGATCCTCTGCTGCCAGAAAACGGTGTGTACCAGTTTCGTCGATACCAAGCAGCTGCTCCGACGAGTCGCTGCCATTGACCGTCACCAACAATGGCCGCCCAGCGGTTGGCGGGCGATGGTTGAACTGGCGCTGCGCATAGCTACCGCGCGCAGCAATACGTTCGGCACGGCGCGGGTTGTTTGCAAGCCTAGCTTTGTATTTTGCAGCTGCTTCGTCTCGCTCCTTTTCGTGCGGGTACTTCGGGGCCTTCTCATTTACACGAAATGAGAAGTCGTTCCGTTCCGAGTAGTTATGGCCGTGATCGGAAGGTCGCCAGGAGTCGCCGTTCGATGGAATACGTTGAGGGTAGTCGTTGTAGTGGCCAGAAGGGCGGTAAAAATCACCGCCTGAAGGAGCGCCGAATATACGGGGCGGAGGAGGACCTGGTGGAAGGGGTGGTAATTCATGAGGAGGCGGTGGAGGAGGGCGGTCGTAGATCGATTGTGCCGGATCTTGACGACTGCTAGGCCGGTACGTATCGTAAGCTCGCGACATGTTGGTGGCTTCTTGAATGAAGAACAGTCAGAGTCGAAGAGGCCCCAACAACGGAGACACAGAGCAGGCGGTGTCGCAAGTACCTGTGATCGTGATGATGCTGCTGTTCTTGCGCAGGACGTGAAAGATCAGAGATCGTACTTCGGCCCCATAGTTCCTTCCTAACCTGTAGGCTGATGCTGTTCGGTCGAGCGCCTATACACTCGCGAAACAGAGAGACAATTTTACTGTTGCAGAGCAGGCCAGGATGCTTGCATCTAATGTTCGTGCGGTCAAGAAATTTTGAGGATATCGTTCGTAGGAAAGTTCGTGGGTCTACAACAAGAAAATAGTCAACAAATCTCGAATCGTCATTGTGAAAGGCCTTGGACGCTAGGTCCCTTAAGGTCAAGCTTCAAACCCCTTATCGATTGCTTGGCAGGGACGACCCGACACTTCACGATGATACGAATCACAGAATGCTGAAGTGTCATAATCTTCTCTCAATCTCGCCCAACAATCCTTTCTGGAAGGATATTAATACTCATGGCCCTTTCCCCCTCCCCCCTCTCCCTCCCCTCCCTGCTCTTCGCCCAAGCCGCCCTCTCCCTCTCCCGCACCCAGCGCCTCGTCTCCTCCTGGCTGCCCCCACCCACAGAAGCCGAGCTCCAAAGCGCACGCGCACCTTCCGACCTCGAAAAAGAAGAAGACGGCGTCTTCACGGCTTCTAACGAACTGTACTTCTTCGTCTCGTGAGGGTACTGGTTCTGAAAGCACTTGGCTGATGATGCTGCGATAGTGCCGGTCTTGGAGCGAAGTACACAGAGGAAGACGAGAATGCGGTTAAAGTCCTGCGGTCGGATGAGAAGCTGAAGATACAGTTGATGGGCAGGGATTGGGTTAAGAGGCAAGAGCGGAAGGGTGGGATGGCGCCGTTGAGGGTTGGGAGTAAGCCGAAGCCTGCTGCTGTGATAAGAGAAGGTGCTGGGGGAGAAGACAGCGAGGACGAGGGCGGCAGGTCGTCGCTAGGCAGGGTCAAAGTCCGAGAAGCCAGGAATTGGAAGGCTGAGAGCGGTGGAATGATCGAAGATGCTGAGGATGGTAGCGACGGGGCCAGGATACCGCCGACTACGCCAGTTTCGAAGAGGCTTTCCAAGCGCGGGATCAGCTATCTGGATGAGGTACTCGCTAAGAAGGCGGAGAAAGAGCAGAAGAAGCAAAGGCGAAAAGCCCAGCACAGCAATGCAATGGAGCACATCGACAATCCTGACGATCTGCAACCCATGCTGTCATCCAATTGAGCCGCCCACCAAGCCAGTACCCCTATCTCTCTGCCCAATCTGCATTGCAGCACGGGCTGCTTCTTCACAGCGCCGAGAATGGCTAGACTGCTTGGTGGCAGCTACTCGGTACTATGGCTTTGTGGTGGTGCCCGGTGCGGATCCAGCCTGCGAGTGCGGTCCTCGGGTGTCAGCGATGTGTTGAGGAGGCTATTGAGTTAGAGGGCGGAGGCTAGGAGGAGATTAGGACGAAAATGGGGTGAGGTTTGAATACGAGCTCTGCATACGAGCTCTGCGCTTGTGGATTTCGTTTTCACTTACACGATGTCTATCAGAAAATGAGAGGGTAAATTAGGGTCATAGATGAAGAGGTTTTATTCTTCCATGGTTGGCTGATAAGACATACGTCGTTAGGATGAGACGGTGTTATGGCGCTATTCGCTATAGATCCAGATATCTAAGATCTGATATACATTCCACCTAAGAAGTATATGTGAGATTACCTCCACCGTATTTACCTCAAACCATAGAGTGTACAATAGTGCCCTCTACGGTATATGTACACAATATTAGTAGTCTTTACACATCGGTCCGAATGTTGACTGAATGTATGGCTTCCACGTGGAATTAGGTGGGTGTCAGGTTGTCCACTGCATCCTCTTTCGTTTCCGATCATCTCCCAACGGATCTTCTTCGTCACGCTCTACGGTTTCTGCAGGATTCAACAGCGAATGGACGTTGCTCGCCATGCTCGAGCGTCTCGTCTGAGGTGCGGAGTCGAGGAGTCGAGGCGGAAATTTAGAGGGCCCGAAGGACCAATTGCTCTCCAGGCTCAGCGTCGAAGGGGTCGTATCGCTTGTGAGGGGAGGTGTAGTCTGTGAAAAATTCATCTGCGTACGTGGTGCTCCAAATTCGTACGACGCCAGTGTCTCACGGACTTGCTGGTCGGCAATACTTGGCGTATGACCAGGAGATGAAGGCCAGAGTGTGGATGATTGACCTGAAGCGAGGGGCGAAGCACCGTTGCCTCCAACTGCTCCTGGATCCCCATGGCCCGACCAACCGGGAGCTCTAATGTCGGCAGAGGTGTGGCGTCGTCCGATATTGGGGGCATGAGGCGGCGACGATACATGAGATAATGGATGTTGTGACGGTGGAGGGGGTGCGGGCGGATGCGCCATAGGCGCTACCGGTCGATGGTAATTAGGCGCAGGATTCGCTGTTCCAATTGACCCATACCGACGCGGCGAGCTGTTAAAGTGTGATGGTAATGGGGGGCTAAAGAAGCCCGGTCGAGGTGGGATCGCCTGGATGGATGGGCGACGCTCGTCAGAGATTCGGCGAGGAGACATGGGAGCCTCGAGTGCCATGTTGGAAAAGTATGGCTGGCGTCCAGACAGTAGCGACTCATGCGGGACATCGAAACTCCGAACCATGTCCAAATGCCGGCTGATGTCCTTTTGCATGGTGGTTACTACACGACATCAGCGTTACAGCCCCCAAACGTGGGCTCCTCAAGTTACCGTCACGGCGCACGTGATTTTCTGACTCTGGGATCATGTTCGCCATGAATTGTGACATATCCTGGCTCCACTATACTTGGAATTAGTGCTGGCACACATTAATGGTCGATATACTACCTGTAGACATTTGACCAGACTATCGTTCAGCGCTTGGCATTTTGCGCTAAGAGCCGTGTTGCTCTCTTCGGTACGCATCAGTCTTGCATGCATTTCATATAAACTATGCTCGACGGTAAGAAGCCGCATGTCTCCCATATCTGCTGGCATCGGCTCTGCAGGTGTACCTGGCTGCGAAATGCTGGGCTTGTGAGGCGTGGGGAACGAATCACGATGGATCAATGCATGTCTCGATGCTCGCCTTTTGATTTCGCGCAATCCTGCAAGATCCCCCCTCTTGAAGTTTCCGTTACCGTGCTTGAATTCCCAGAGTGTAGATTCCGGAGAGCCTGTATGAAACACGTCGCTGACTGTGGAGGCCGTCAGTAGTCACTTGGCAACGTGCGAACTCTCAGGGCAATAATGTAAATACCTTTGTGGAAGCCATACATGTTGAGTTGCCTTACGAAGGACGATATGTTAGTGTGCTTGAAGTATTGTCTAGAAGCTATTATTAGTTGCTCGGCGCCGATTCAGGGTTGACTTACGCTAAAACTTTAGAGAAGTCAGTGGAGGGCGACATCACGAAACTCTCATTGTTGCTCGACCAAGATATAAGATGTTGTATATGTGGATCTTCCAGCATACTGCAAAGGAATCAGCGTCGAGGCATGTAATGATCGATCATGGAGGACCAATGCCTACTTGTAGAGCTTATGTATGAAAGCTGTCTGGACGATCTTGGGCTGCTGCGAAGACATTGCGGCGGCAGCGCTGACCCCGTTTGGAGCATGTCCGGTCGGTGTATGCGCCATATCTTGGCCATGCATATTGCTAGCACCTGCCGCATGGTCGGTCTCTGGGCTGCCCTGCGCTGGAGGGCCCATCGAGCCGGGAGACGGGTCTGGAGACGGAGTCATATCCATCGGCTCTGCATGGCTCGATTCTATCGCCTTGGTAGTGGAAGGTAGAATTGGTATATTCCTATGCCCGCTACTTCTTCGCACCTCGCCTGCGAATGGACTTCGTGGCATGATCATGTTGTGCGACGGTATGGAGGGGTTTGGTAGTGGAGGCCTGTGGTCGCCAGTGGGTGAGGGCAGGGTTGGCCCGTTAGGAGTGATTTCGGCCAATATTCATCAGTCTGCTTGGATGTTAGCAGGAATGTATCAGACCTGTTTCTCCGTCAGGCAAACTCATACATGGTAATTGCGACGGGCACATATAACAGCAGCCTCCACCAATCCTCTAAGTCAGTACAGAGACTGAACCAAGCCCGGATATCCAAGAAGCAAAAACACGTTCTTCGCGATCGTCCAAACTTCCCAGGCGGCGCTCACTGCCGCATTAGGATAGCATGCGCATATTCAACGAGGTAAGCACCTGGTGCAGGTCGATGCAGCCGCTTTGTTGAGTTTATATGCTTCTCTCCGTGTTCCGAGGCGAGCTTCCGGGTGAGCGCAGGACTGCCACATGAGAGCGCAAAGGAATAGATGGGCCGGGTTCGAAGAAGAGGTGGGAAAGACGCTCGGACGATTCGTGACAAGATCCCGCCCGTGTCGATAGTCAGGCCGTAAAGTAGATATGCAGATCAGGGGATGATGGGGCTACTTTAGCATTTCAGTCCGGCGATGATCAGCATGCATATGGAAGCAGGGAGGGGTGAAATAGCCGGCAGGAACACTCCAGTACTCCCAGTAGGCAGCGAGGTGCCAGTAGCAAAGAGGGAAGAGGATGATGGGGGTGAGAACGCAATGATAGTGGTGCAGCTTAGGCAGATTGCGGAGAAGTGGTACTTCCAAGTGGAGGCTGTCGCTCATCCGGGGAAGCGAAGTTGGTGGCTTCTGGAAGTTCTGGTCCGTTGTTGACTACTTCTAGCTTCTAGCACGAGCCCCCAAGTCCCAGTTCTCTGCTAAGCAGCCAGAGGGAAAGCAGACGCGGGTCAGCTTGGACCACCTGATCCTGGTCCTTCTCAGCCTTTCACTTGCGTACATGCCTTGGCCATATTATCGGGCCTCGCCGCACTTCAGCCCGCGACAAGTATCTTCTTCTCTTTGGTAGTGCAAGTCTCGGACATGGCCCGTCGACATCTTGGAGAGCGATCTTCCGATGAGCATCTGGTGGCCGTTGGATGGCCCCATTCGTTGGGAATGGATCACTTTAGAATTTACCAATTGTGTGGCATTATTGCCCCTGGTATATACATCGACACGGTAACAAGTGAACAAGGAATCGGATTGATTGTTGCGGCTGGATTCAACATGATACACGGCTGCAACTTCCTCGAGGCCTCGACCCACGAGGGAACAAGGGAGGACATGGCTTTCAAGCGGGTCATCACTCATCAAGACTGATCCTTTGAGCCCCTACAGGGCTTGGATATGGTATCTTCTCTGGGTTTCGGAGGTGCTGTCCCACTTCCTCAATAGTCCTAGACACGCAGTCATGATGCTGTGGTTGCATCAAGGTTGCACCAAGTATCTGGAAGCCGCACTTTGTACAAGCCATTGTTACTAGACCCTCTTCGGCCGAGCTTCACTTTCTTTTCTTTCTAGTGTCGAGCCTCGCGTTCTTCGAGAATTTTGATGTGCCACGTATCATTTATCTGGGCCTTGAGACTCGCCCCGAACTTCCCCTGGCCAAGGGCGCGCTCTGGGCTTTCACATCATCGCCGATGAGTACATTCAGCCACACTTGTGACCGAGAATGGTGCGAAGTACGGATCGGAGTAATGACGACGTCCCATTAGCTTTGGGAACTTGTGGGATGTGTGAGCCTCTCAATTGGCCGCTTCGGTAGAAGCCTGAGCCTTACTCACACCCCATCAACTCGGTAGGTGACACTATGAGTGAAGCCATTGCACACTTGTTGCCTCATGCCCCATATATCAACTGTGCGGAATATACCTACTGTACATGTCAGTAGACACGAGTACAGTCGATTCATCTGTAGAGAGCAACCTCTTGACAGCTAGTAGGGGTGTTCAGGGGATCCTTTCCAACCCGGTGTTGACCCCGAAGTAACAGCCCCTCGGGCTTCCAAGTTTCAACACGGACCATGTGGGGTCTTCCACCCATGAAAAGCAGTAAATGTTTTGACAAATTCCCGCTGTTAGGCCACTGGCGCTTGTCGCACACGATTTGTCACTTTCAAGATGGTCGAGAAGGTCTATGTAACCTACAATCAGGTATCTTTGTCCCGACTTTCCATGTTTCCGTGACCGCGACAGCCCTGGATACTCACGTAATGAATGCGCCAGGTCCACAAGCTCTGTCAGGCCTCGGCAGACCACATACTTAATGAGTTCAAGCCCAACCTGATGATCGCTATTGGCGGTGGCGGCTATGTACCAGCTCGCATCCTACGGTAGCTTCCACGTTATTGCGATGCCTTCGCGCTCGAATCCTTGACTCTTACTGATGTCCCCAGATCTTTCATCAAACGCCCCGGGTCCGCCAACATCCCTATTCAAGCCATCGGGCTCTCCCTCTACGAGAACCTCGGCAAGGATGGGCCAGTGGAGGAGCCAGGCACAAAAGTCACGAGAACGCAATGGCTCGACCTTTCCTCGCTCGAGATGGCGAACCTGGTCGGCAAGAACATCTTGATTGTTGATGAGGTGGACGACACTAGGACGACTCTAGAATATGCTGTTCGCGAATTGGAAAAGGACGTTGAGAAGGCGCGACAGAGGTTGGGAAGAGAAGGGGACCAGACGAGGTTCAGCATCTTCGTACTACATGTGGGAGCTCATATCGTTCGCGATCCGGGATGTCGACGCTCTGACGAACACCCTACAGAACAAGGACAAACCCAAGAAAGGGCATCTGCCACAAGATATGATGGTCGAGGGGCGATATCTGGCTGCGAGAACAGTGCCAGACGTTTGGATTTGTTATCCATGGGAAGCTATGTACGTACTTCAAGGCCCGACAGGGCCAAGCCCCTTTATCATCGTGACTAACAACTGGACACAGAGACATTGATGAACATGACAAGCTTGCTGTTTCGTAGCGCGGCGTTTGAGCGGGGCTATGCAAGACCGTGCGGCACGTCATGAATTCCTAGCATGCATTATCAAGGTGATTTGGCCTAAAGGAGTCTGATGCACTGGGGGAGAAGGGATCAGAAATACGTATGTCCGGCTGCACGCAATACGTTTACCTTGGAGAAGGTATAACACTGCCACCTCAGATTGTCGCTCCATGTGCCGCCAGATAACTTCTTCACAAAACCACTTGGATTTCTGATAGACCACTGACCCGCAATAGGTATCCCGTGCCTCTGGAAGGGTACAAGCGGACTTATGTCCGAGCCTCGCACTGGAGACCTAGAGTCACCATTGGGCTTTGGCCGATCCAGAGAGCCACAGTGCTGGTCGAACGAATAAGGCAGAGTCTAATCCATCTGATTGATAGGCAGCTCTCATATCACAATGCTCAAGGACTGAGATGGGTATCTAGGATACCTTCTTTTTGGAAACTCGCTAAACATTACAGAGCCAAATAACGTTATCCGGAGTCACCCCACAAGGCAAGAATTTCCTCTTCTCTCTTTTCTCCATCATTGGCAAGAGGTCTTCCTTGATTGGTATCATCAATGACTCGGGGAACGGCAACAGCTCGTCGCCCATCTACTTCTAATGGCGCTGAACCCAGCAAGCTGCAATGTTAGTGTTCCTCTACATGAATATAAAGAAGTGCCGTATGGAGCAAGCACTTTCTTTTACAAGGAGAAGCACCGTCGATGGAGAAGCTTGCTGTGAGGACGGTTAATGAAGACAGCTGACTTATAATCAACTCTGTGGTATCCCCTTAACGTACGTCAGAGGACACCAGCGGTCGCGCCTTCTCTATAGAATCCCACGGGCAACAGCGGGATGACTGACACCATTGGCTGTTTACGTACGCCTTGCAAACGCCATCATTGTTCCAGTTTCAAAATTCACCCCACGTTGGATTAGAGAGCTATCGCTATATTAGATTTACTTATTCAATTCACATCCTCGGCACTGATAGAGAACATGGCGATGGAACTGCAACCAGATGCCGAAACATTCGGTCTAAGAAGCATCAGGTCCTTACGGAATCCGCCGCCAGATCGACTATCGCGGCGGTCAACTAGTCCTCAAGCTGTGACGCCCCTCGGTGGACAGGAATCAGGGAGTCAGGATGGTTGGATTCATCGGCCGTCTCCGTTCACGACAACGAACGCTCAGCAGCCACCAACCTATCCTGTCAGCGCATACCGTCAAGGCCTGCCAGATCTTGCAACCCAGAGACTGCCCGTTGTACACCCAACAAGCTACCTTCGCACGAGGCTAGACCACACCATCGCCGCAGACGGCCAAGGAAGTCGAAGTCCAAGGGGGCCAGTGAACACAAGCGAACCCAGGGATGAAGGCGTACCACTGGGATCGAGCAATCGAGGCTACGCCGATAGCAGCGCAACTGCTCAACATCATGCGAGGCGAAGCCAAGAAACTCGAAGCGTAAGGATTTCCGTGAACCCAGTCGAAATTGGCGGAAGACGCATTCGACCTAGATCGAGCCATCGAGCTCATGCCGACAGCAGAGCAGCTACTCAACATCAAGCTAATCGGACTCATCCATATGCAAGAGCAAATATCTCTCGACCTGCCACCCGAGGAACCCGTCGTGGATGGGGACCTCGCATACCGCGAACCCATCAAGTGCTCGTTAGAGAGGGGAGAATGAATGAGATGGCACATATAATCGGCAGTGACGGAGAAGGCGGTCAATTTCTATCTGTAGGGGTTTCGCAGAGAGAGGGTTGGATGATCTCTTCCGTCACCCTTCAGATCCGTGGGGCCCGGGTGATCCGTGTGAGGTTGGTGTATTACAGAACGGTGCATAGTTAGCGCGATCGTGTAGAAACCGTTTTTGCAGCAGAGGGAGGCGAAGAGGAGGTCAGGGAGGGTAGAACGTAGGCTAGGTGCATTGTAGCACTTGATACCCCTTCTGCGGTGTATCAAGAGTCTTCACAGTAGTCCTATTGAAATAAATGAAACCTCCCGCAGCTCCTCTCCATCAGAGGTACTGTTGGACCTTTGCGTGTTTGACATTGTTAGGGATACCCGTGTGGCCGAATGTCTCGAACTTACAAGTTCCCATACAGAATGGGTACCCTCATGCGTTATGTTCGGCTTCTCAGGGATTGTGAAGTCAACAAAGAATGCGCTCGAAATGCTCGAACGATCTGCCTGTTTAGCTACGGGGCTTTCCTAGCGGAACACCTCATTGTCAAATTCGTCAAAACGATCAAGATGCGACAGAAGTCCAGGAACGTATTACCATCTTTTCCTCGGAACAAAATCGGCCATGGTTGCTCAGTACGAGAATACCTTACCTTACATTAACGGCTTTGCCTGACTTAGGGCTACCCTGGGGTCGGAGCATTTGATTGCGTTGACTAAGGTACCGTACTTTTCGAATCCTTGATTACCATTGGTCTTACTCTCACTGTTCTTGTCAAGTCTCATGATACTGTTGGGCGTTACGTTGTCCGCGCCACCTCGAGGGAATCAAGAGGATGAAGACGAATGGTATTCTCGTATCAGCAGCAGGGTGGCAGCGGCGTCAGCGGACCATGCGACTAGGAAAATAGGACTCTCTTAGATCCGGCTTCTCAGATCATGGGACACTACGCCCCGGCGACTTCCATCCTACCGATAAGCTTCACTCTCTGTCCATTTCGCAGCAAAGGCGTGATGGCTCTTCCTCATTGACGGCACCAATGTTACCCTCGGAGTTTGCTCTGACGTCCGTTCTACCCACGTTTGCCAACCATGAAGCAACTCATTATAGAGCCTCCGAAAGTTGGCGATGGCCAAACCGCCAGAGGTCTTTCACTCGGCATGCCGGTTCATCGTGGTGTGCCCATTCCGGGACATATGATTGCCCCAGGACAGGAGGGTTATCGGACGCCTATGATTGAAGACTATGAACAAGCCTCCACTCATCAGGTTCACCAGGTCGTTCATCCTTCCCCGGGCCAGCCTGATACACGCCTCAATGTCCAACGACCGGGCCTGTCCAGCCATTGTTCTATTAATCTAAGCAATCTCAGCTTCAGCCCCACGCTTCTCGAGAAATTACAATGGAGGGAACGTATCCGGCATTTTACGTGGACATTTTTCACTCTGACAATGGCTACCGGTAGATGCTCTGGCCCAGACGCTCAAGACAAGCCGGCTTATCGTGAGATTTAGGTGGGATCGCGAACGTACTTCACAATGGTGAGCACCAGCGACCACTCATATACTCTACTCTGCTTACATCGACTGTAGTGCCCTTTCGCTTTCCAGGCCTTGACGCGATTGGAATCATGTTCTTTCTCCTGAACATAGTCCTGTTCCTTCTTAATGTAGCAATGATATCCCTACGCTTCTATTGCCATCCAGAAACATTCGTGGCATCTTTCATGCATCCTACCGAGCGCCTTTTTGTCCCGGCTTCGGTCGTCTCCTTCGGTACTATACTCATCAATATATCCCAATATGGGCCCAGCCACTCTGGCCATTGGCTCAATTCGGCTGTCACAGTACTCTTCTGGTTCGACTGTGGGCTTGCCTTACTGGCATCAATGGTCGTCTACGTGCTGATGTGGGTGTGGACGCTGTCTTGTTCAGAAAGCCTGGCTGATAGAACTAGGTGGAGCACTAAAAGCTTCACAATAGGTCAGATGACGCCCATCTGGATCTTTCCAGCGTACCCTATGCTTATCATTGGACCTCATGCTGGTGTTCTTAGCCAGACCTTGGAGCCTGGTAGAGCGCTAGCAGTGATCTTAGGAGGGTTCACAATCCAGGGCGTAGGCTTCTTGGTGTCAATGATGATATACTCTGCCTTTATGTACAGACTGATGACGCAGAAGCTACCTCAAGAGGCGACACGGCCAGGTATGTTCGTATCCGTGGGCCCTGCCGGTTTCACAGTAGCGGGAATCATCGGCATGGCCACCGGTGCTTCGCGGGCTCTGCCACTATCGTATATGGGCGACGGTCATTTAGTTGCCATGATCTTAAAGGTCGTTGCTAGTTGGATGGGGCTTTGGATATGGGGGCTTGCCTTTTGGTTCTTCTTCATCTCCGTGGGCGCTCACTGGTCTTGCGTCGGCCGCGACAAGATGAACTTCGCTCTGAACTGGTTCTCGTTTGTTTTCCCAAACACGGCTTTGATAACAGCAACTTTTGCGATCGGTAAGGCTTTCGATGCCAGGGCCATTCAAGTTCTGGGATGTGTCATGACACCTCTGCTGATTGCTACCTGGTTCTTTGTTGTTGTCATGATGATCCGAGCTATTATTCTTAAACAGATACTGTGGCCCCAGAAAGGAGAAGACAGGGACGAAGGTGGCTTCAAAGGTCCGGAGAGAAAACCAAGCGCCCTCTCGAGAGAACTCACACGGGATACCGAAAGGAAGAGATCAAGGGAATTGGAAGCGGTCTGAAACTTCGACGAAGATTGTTTCTATCGAGTCTCAGAGTGGGTTCTACGCATCACCCACGGATATGACCTTCCCACTCTCAACTTTATATACCCACTCACTCCTAATCACAGAATCTTGGATCGCCTATGTCTCTTTAAGTGAGCGACGTCATCCTTGACACCTTGCTCCATGTATCCAAAAGGCGAAAATGACTATGAAGCGGAGCGCGTCATAGGCATTGCCGCTGGCCTCACCAATCACAGGAGCACCGCTCAGAGAGAGATGCCGGAGGCAGCGGCTGGGTCGATGCGGGCGTCTTTGCAGGTTACTGGAATTTTGCGTCAGGCCACGAGTCGTTCTAGAATAGTCCCCAAGCCAGAGCCGCCAACAGCGTATTTCTTCGCTGGGGCCATTGCAAACCCTCCGGACCTAAAGCCTTCGGCATACTCGTTGTTGCTACGAATCAGATCTTATAGGACTGCGCTCACCGGTTCTCCTCTGGTGTACGGGGCATTTCGATCTATGGTGAGTCGGAGAAGCTGAGGGAGAGACAGGAATTAGACAGAGGTGATTTCTGACTATCCGTTCTTGCTAGGACAAAGTACATCTATTCTTGCGGAGCACGTCACAGCTGGACACAGAAGTTGACCGCACAACTCCTTCACATACTCCTTCTACACACTCGATTTCAGTTATTTGAAAATACATACATATTGTTCGATCAATTTCTCTATTGCTTCCCTCAATATTCCCCGAAGGTTTTCAATTGATCGACTAATATCCAAAGACGAATATACCCTTTGCATAACGTCAAAATGTCCTACCATACCTGGCAGGGCAATCTGCATGAGCTAGGATGGTGGATCCGGGATATATGCTCAAGACCCGTGGACTGACTGCCTACCCTTTTTCGGAGGTCAAGATTTAAGGAGAGCGACGGATTCAAGCACACCTACATAGCGTGGTTCCCAATGGGCCGTCGGCGGCGGCCACGGGTACTGAAGTCTTGAGTCTTGAATTCGGTTTGCAAACTTACCGGTTTGAAAGGTGCAACATCCGAGCGTCGACTTGGGTGTTGGTGGCTCGGGGCGAGCCATTGGTGCCATGGAAACTACACCGTTAGGCAGATTCGACTCGCAGTTGCAAGTGCACGCAGCCCTAAGCGTAACAGCAATACTCCGACGATAGATAAAACTACACGTTTGCCAAGGGCACTCTGTTCGTTTTCATCTTGATCGTGTGTATGTCATCTGCTGTATTAGCGGGGTCTGTGCCGCTGGAATATGCCAAGCTAACCTGAAGGAGGATCGCTTATCGACGATACATGTGTCAGGTTGCAAGTGCGGCAAGAGATCATCCCTCGCAGCAGCTCGCTCTTTGATGGAGGGAATCTCCGACCTCATTCTCGTGTCTGCAGGTACGCGGCGGGCACGTCGTTGCAGGTATTCTTATCGCTCAGCTTACAGGATGGCTTCCGAATCTGCTTCGGCTTCTCTGGTCGACGATAGGAGCGCACCGCAAAAGAAACGTTCCTGAAACCTATTCTCGGCGACTCGATTGCGCTCCAGTATCTCCACGTCGATTTCGTGGGGAGATTTAGCAAGTGGCACTGTTCCAACCTTAATGCACCAGCAGTCCATGCTTGTGCATTCTCCTATCCTGCCGTGCCTCACTAGCCCCAGGAGCCTGCTGCTTCAGAGACAAGCTATCCAAGCGGCGCCCTTTAGCAACGAGCCCCAAGCCAAATCCGCTATTAGGCGAGCGAATGCGGCGAATACGCCCAGACCATCTCTCGACTGTTGGTCTTGCATGAGATCATGTTACAACAGTCAAAGTCCCTTAGCTTCATGTCTAAGCCCTTTCTTCTCTGCTCTTTAGGCCATATCTACCCCTCCCTCCGCGTCCTGTGTCATCGTTCGCTTCATCCCACATGCCTTATCATTTACTGTAACCTTTGGTCTCCCCGTTCTTCTATACGAAATCTCAAGCCGTGTGGTTGACAAGATGAACGTCATGTCCAGTACTAATCAAGTCCCGCTGGGCGCTGGCCCACGAAGTCTAGCCATAACGCTTCCCATGGGCCAAGATATTGGATCCATGAGCTTCACCAAAGAGCAGCAGCTCGCGGCTGCAGCAAAACGCAGACTGCAAAGTCGAGATGCACGTCCGCAGTGTGATCGCAAGCTCACCGTTGGGCCATTCGCTCTCAAGACTGTCAGTTCCATGAGTGCCTTACCCCAACAAAGAGATACTCCTCACCCCAAGGCTCCCAATGCTCGACCTCGATCAAAGCCCGGTTCCAGAAGGTCCTCGAGCGACAACATTCGAGAGGCCCATTGGCAGGATATGGAAATCCCACCAGAGCTGGAGGAGATTCATGCCGACACACCTGAGGAGATCCGCAGTATAATCCAAGAATCTATGGATGAACATCGAGCCATGAGAGCCTCAAGGATGTCACAACCACAAGCCATCGTTGTTAGGACCACAATCACGCAGTCAAGGACTAGTGACGATAGTGGACCCCGGTCTCCGTTGACGGAAAGCTCTGCTTCTACGTCGAGTCGAAGAGTTGAATCTTCTCTGTCTGGAGATATGTCGAGTACTCGGAGTATTGGATACGAGTCTACCACGAGCCTTGGCAGTGAAGGAGACAACGACTGCTTGAAGCCACTTGTCGTACATGACAATGTTCTTTCTAAAGGTTCTCGGGAGAAGCTGACTGCGGACACCAAAGGCCGTCCATTCTTGCGCAGAAGGCATGAGAAGCCGCTCCAGGAGCGCGGCATATTCGAAAATTTCAAGGATAGCAAGGGCCCAGGTGCAGACTACGGCATGGAGCAAGGGGACGACCGTGTAGCTAGCACATTTGACGTCCCGCTTCGTGATGTCAAAAACCACGAAGATAGAGTCACCCTTGGCCATCGATATTATTGCGCTTCGCTTGGATGCGCGACCTGGGTTGATGTCCACTCCGCTCTAGCATACGATGGTGCACTCAGATGTCCACATTGCAGGTCATTTATATGCAACATCCGTCAAGAGGCAGCGAAATCATACGAAAAACATTATCCTAGCGGCAGTCAACCTCCTGCTTCCATGCGCCAAGCCGATGACCGAAACTTTTCGGGATTTTCTGGAAAACACCATGCTGGCGGGTCGGCGGACGAGGAAGCCAGATCAGCAATAGTAGCTATAGCAGCCGCTGAGCACCTAGCTTTACAGAGACATGAGGACGAAGAAAGACGGCTCGCAGAAGAGGCTCGGCAAACTACCGCAAGGGAGTACGATCGCTTAGAACGTATCGCCGACTTCTTCGAGGATCTACGAGAAATACTGGAGAAGACTCGTCTGCAGCAGAAGCAAGCTATCGACCAACGCCACAGCACTGCGCTTCAAGGGGTTGAAGAAAGGGAGGCCGCGCTCATCTGTGGTGAAAGGATTCTGGACTGCGATCAGAAGGCGGCCATGGAACGAGCGGAGCTAGTCAAAAAGAACGAAGATATCTTAAAGGATCTACGCAGAAGTCATGCTCTCCAGCTTATGGATACCGTTAGAAGGCATCGAAAAGAGCAAGATGCCTACATCGCCAAGTCCACGCGACAATCCGAGACGAACGGGAATGTCGATCAAGCCACAGTGCTCGAAATGCTACTACAAGCGCAAGAGGTTGAGAGAACGATGCTGCGATCCCAACAGACTCGGGAAATCGAGAAACGAGGGAAGAGAGCCTCCCGGCTTCTCGAAGCGTTCAACGCGAAGACCAAAGCTGGAAGAGAGGGGATCGTCGAAGCTCAGACTAAGGAGGCAGAGGAATTAACTCAGATAGCAACTGCAGTCAAGAAGCAAATTTCTGCGGACTGGAAGTGGTTCAACGCCGTCTTCCTGGATCGGGCCATGATGCTGGGTGAAGACGAGCGACGACTGATACTTTCTGGATCTGATGCACCGAAGCCGCCATACGACACTCTGTTCTCCTGATTCTACTTTGTTACAAAAGGGATTGACAGGTTTCGGAACACAATGACAGTCTCGGGGGTTTTGTGTCAGGTCGCACTTATGTTCGGCAATACATGAGATTGCAAAGGCGTGGGGGCTCATTTGGCAATACGAGAAGGGTGACAACCACCCAAGTGAGGCTGCGAATCCTGTGCCTGTCTACAATGCTTACCTGAACATATCTTTTGTGGAATTCAACGAGCGGCATGTCAGGTCGGGGCGTTCGTGAAAACCAAAATTGGTCGATCTCTCTTATACCCATCATGCGATTCTTGTTGTTGTATATGCTATATAGTACTGCTTTCGTTCCCATGTAAGACTATGAAATTACATCACTTGTTTTATTACGTGAAAGCAGCAGTGCAGAATCGACAACTCCGTCGACGCACTGGAGTATGACGCTGCCTCTCTGATACTTCGACTTCTGTGTTGTCACCTTGCCGATTCGCTTGGTTTACACGATTCGCTTGGTTTGAGTCCCCAGTCTCCAGATCTTTACCAGAGGCCTCAAATGCCACAGACCCATTCAGAGGGCAGAGCTCACCCTTCCGCGCAAAGCGAATACGCGGTGATCACCAACGCCAGCGGTGCCTAATAGTCGGCCGATCGACCGAACGTATAGCGCTATTCCTATGTCACGTGACCAGCGATGAATAGGATGTGAGCGCCTCACGCCTTCCTCCAAGAAACGACCAGATACGGATTCTAGACTCACCGAAGTAAGAATACAAACCTTCAGCGCGGACCGCACGGGAGCCTTCTTGCGCGGTACGATCCTTCTCTCCCTTCATCGGCCGTCCAAGATTCCTAATAGCGCGGGGAAATACACAGGAGTACGTCTTATTGCTAATCATGTCCCCAACTCCACATACAGTCGTCAAGCCACAACACCGCAGGAAATCCAACAACGCCGCCACGAAGCAGATAACACACCTACGACCCCTCCACCGAAGCAACACTTTCAGCTCCTCCCCCTTCCGAATCCGACCTCGGACGCCCCTCAATCCTTGGGACTCCTTCCTCCGAGATACAGCCACAAGCGACTCAGCTCCCTCACCGACCTCCCCTCCGCTTCTCTGCACATCCCATCCAGTAGACCGTCCTCCACCGGCATCTCTCCGTCCACGACCCCTTTCTTCCCGCCATCAACCTCCAGCCTCCCTCCCTTCCCAACCTCAAACATAGAATCCCAGCGCAAGATCCCCACCGCCGTATCCTCCCGCTTCAGCGCCAGCCCCTCATCCACATCGACAACCGTATCGAGGAAGCTACTCGCAGTGCCATTCAGCTTCCGGAAGCCATTAGCACCAGCCTCCCAGCTCCTCGGTGACGGTGGGAACATGACGCTCAGATAATGCTGATTGAACATATGGCCCGTCGCGCCCAAACGCACAAAGATGCTGCCGCTGTAGCGGTTGTTCAGCACCTTGGTGGTGCTGTGCAGCGCGCCCCAGCGGGAGACCATGTCGTACTCGTTGCAGTAGTGCTCGATGTAGGGGATGCAGCCTTGGGAGGTGAGCGCCGGCAGGGCGAGGTGCGGGTTGTTGAAGTGCGAGGCTGCGGAGCCGAAGGTGTAGATTTCCTTGCCGTTGGCCCCCGAGATCAGTATGGCTCTTCTCCGCAAGCTGCCTTTAGGAATCAAGATTGAAGAGAGGGCAGACGTACCAGTTTCCCAAAAACCCCATGCGGCAAGTCCGCAAAGAGATAGTCCAGCGCCATGCTCACAATGATCCCACCCTGCGAATGCGCCACGAGCACAATCTTCCCTATCGTCGGGTCGCAGAGGCAGGCCTTGAGGTAATCGTACGTCATCCGCACATCCATGGTGTTATAGCGGAAATCGCGCTGGACGAGGCATTCCACCATATCCGCAAGAAGACCGTACCTAAACCCCCCACCATCCATTATCAGCAAATCCTCCCCCTCAAAGTCACATTAACACATCTCCTTACGTCTGGTTATGAATCCCCACGACCGGCCGCCCAAACGTCTTCGCCAGCAGATCGATGTTCTTCTGCAATCCCGCATGCCTACCCCCCCTCTCTCATATCAGCACAAGCGTATCTCCCACAACGATAAGATATCTCACTGACCCAGTAACAATCCCATTTACAAACACCCACCGCTCGCCCTCGAACCTCTTCGCCGCCTCCAGCACCTCCCCCCCAATCGCCGAATACGCGATCCGCGCCCCTTGCATCGGCCTCACCAACGCCATTACCAACACCGCACACGCCCCCGCCACCAATAGGCTCAAACACCCCGGCAGGAACAAGAATACCGGTAGCGTGGCCAGTAGGAAGAAAGTCTCGAGAAAGGCTAGGGCGAGGTGTAAGACATTGTCGCGAAAATTCGCAACGCAGAGATAGAGTTCTGCGTCCCGGTCGGTGGTGCGGAGGGGGACGAAGAGGAGGGGGAGGTAGCGGAGGTTTGTGAGGAGGATGCGGGCGTCGGAGAAGAAGAGGTGGAGGGGGCTGGAGCGCGTGGCTTGGGTGGTGGTGCTGGAGAGGAGCTTGGAGGAGGGTGTTAGCTGGTGGGTGGTGGGGATGGGGGTGGGGATGGATGCTTACGTCCATTTGGGGGGGGATGTAGCGGACATGCTCGGAGAGGGGGAGGTGGGGATGTTGACGGATGGGGAAGGGGGATGGTCGCGTGAGGGTGGGGTCGTCTTGTGAGCAGAGGTCGGAGAGGTGGGTGTAGGCGTTGAGGCGGATACCGGGCATGGTTGCGAAGATGGGCTGGGGTGTAAGGATAAAGTAGGAGAGTGGGTTGTTGGAAAAGGGTGGGCAGGTGACAAGTGTAGTCGGTCAGATGGGGGAGTGCAGCAGGGGGAAGGAGCGCAACCCAGTCCACGACACCAGGTAGACAACACCAAAAAGACGAGAAAACGGGATGACTGGGAAAGGAGCATGGAGGTAAGAGGTAGCCAGAAGCTAGCATGAGAGGGAAGGAGCATGGAGAACAACAAGCTCTCAGCTCGAGAATGGACTTCTCACGTGACTTTCTCAGAGAAAACACCCCCTTACATAAACCTTACCACCGATAATCCTCCACCACCTCCCACCTCAACTCCCCACTCTTCACAACCATCTCGTCACCATCCTCACCCCCCCTCTCCAGCATCGGACTCGGCATCTCCCCCTCCCCAATCCTCACGATCCGCTTCCAGTACCCCGGCCCCTGATGCGGATCATTCTCCTGGCTCGCCCACCTCCACCGCTCCACCGTCAACTGCCCCCCCTCTTTCAAAACCCCCTGACACCACCCCCCCACCCTCACAACCATCCCCCTCGAATTCTCACTCTCGTGCTTGAGGACAGTGCTGTATTTCCCCCCTTCCTCAGGTATAACATCAACCTCAAGCTCCGTCCATAGCTCTTCATAGCCCACCTCCTCCCCCGTCTCCGGATGCTTCTGCGTGCCCTTCTCCAGCACATCCCCGTTGTCCTGTAGGTACATATCCCCTTCATCTGGAGCTGGATCATCGCTCTTCGAGTCGATCCAATGCTCCCATACTGAATGGGAAGGCTTTTCCGGGCTCTGCGCGCGCGTCACGGTCGATGTCCCCGCGAAGGCCCATTCCAGGATCTCTGGCGTGTTGGTCTCGCGATGTTGCTGTGACTCAGCTTGGTGCGCGGCTTTGCAGATGCGGATGTCGACGTAGTGGGAGGTGTGGGAGGTGAGCACGATTGTGGACGTGGGCTCGGAGGGCTCGCCGGGGATCTGTTGGATGAGGTGAGTGGGGGTGGGAAGCTGGAGGAGGGAGGAAAGGGCGGCTGACCAATCTGACGTGTTTCCGTTGTGTGATCGAGGGGGTGGGCATAGTTGCTGGTGCGTCGACAACGTTCAATTAGCAGACTTGAGGTTGTGAAACAGGTCAGTGAGAGAGTTCAAGTGATGCCGTCACAGAGCGCTTTCATGCGCCAGTGACGCATGCGCAGGGATCGTCTCGGTGGCTTGGCAGCACTTGGCTATACCAACCTCACTCCATCCCTCTGTGCGCGATAGACCCCGTTTGATGCACTTTCCACCTACGAAGCCGTTGCTTCGTCATGATTGTCTTGAGTATACGCAGTAGGACAGGGAACAGGTTTTAGGAGCTCTGCGTCGTCCTGGTCTTCGAAATCCGCTGCACCAGCCATCCCCCTTGGCTGTTCGAGAGCCGCTCTACTTGCTAATCTGCCCCTAGTCGAACCGATCAATCGAGAACTGCGTAGGTCGTCGGCTGTGAGCTGCTCTCCTTAGACGTTTGTGGTCGCCACCGCATAGCAAATCCGTCATTGATGCCTCTCCAAGTCAGCAATGAAGCCGGCGTACTTCTTTCCTCGATCTCCTTGAAGCTTGTGTGGCATTCTGTGTTGGGATAGTTTCGAGAGTACAATGCAGATGGTCTCTTACCTCGGAAAGAAAGGAGACCCATCGGAACTGCGTTTGCGCAAGTTGTGGCTGGTCTCGTTGACAAATTACCCGTTTTGGAAGAACCGTACATTGGTGAGTGAGATTGATTGCGTTGGGACAAGCAGCTATAGCCATGGGATGTGAAGAGCAAGTCATAAGCGGGATGGATGGGAAATAGAAGAGCTGGTGGTTCGTTCCAGTGATGATTTGCCGTGTTTGTGAGGACCATGCATGGGTGAGCAGGATTGCCTTCGACGACAGGAAAAGACAAGCAGCTACACACATGGTATGTGAAGAGAAAGTCGAAGAAGAGATAGAAGAAAAGTGGAAGAATTATCGGTCAAGGATGTGCTAAGAAGAAGCGCAGGTGCAGCGGAAAGGGGTTCCACATCTGCAACACATGGAGACCGATAACGCAGCACCACCTTATGCATGCTCATGGAGCAATCCAGAGGTCACCTGGCACCATCGTACTGCTATGGAATGGGGCAAGATTTTCTACAATATAGATCTGTTCGGTAAAGATATTCTCACTCAAGGCTTGGTGGTCAAGTGGGCAACGTGATATTTGGCTAACAAACATCACTAGTTCACCAAAAACACCAACCGCCAGTTCGAAACCCACCGGGGTCCAAAAAGGTAAGTCCCAAAAAAACTTATAGACCGGTTGGTGGTACTGTCCCTGGCCACCCACTCGGGGCAACGGTTTCGAAAGACGGGAATATTTCGTGTTACGGGACATATCAAAAAAGGGTAAAAAACAATAATAGGAAAAAACAGCTAGAACTCGAGGAACTGATAGGTTACGGGTCCCCCTCAAAAACCCCCGAGGTTTCGGGGGCGAACCTAGAAACCCAAGGCCGGTTGAGGGGTGTGCGAATCCAACCAGAAAACCCTTGCCAACAAACACGCCTAGCCGGTTGAGGCGAGTGCAAAACCAACCAGAAAACCCTGCCAACAAACATTCGACACACACAACACCAATACGACAATACTAACAATACGACTATAAATAGCAATACAATACAAACACAACCAGTAAGTACTATCCCAAACCACCAAGCCTTGCCTTCTTTTTCCAAACCTCTCTTTGTTTCCGAACATCCATCTATCTTCCTGCCCCTTCCGCACTACTTCCGTCGCCCAGATCCCTCTCTTTTCGTTCCTCGATTTTGCCCTCCCAACCTGCCGCACTTCAAGTCACCAAGTCTTGCTTGACCCTTATAATTGTTTCTATGGATTTTCCCGTTCCTTCCTCGTCAATTATTCAACATTCTCAACCAACCCCCCAACTCGTGAACATCCTCCTTCCATCCATCTACCTGACTCGCCCATCGAGCGCCTTTCTCCAATTCGCTCAAATCCCCAAAACTCTTGATTTTCTTCCCATCTTACAAAAGTACCCTATCACGCTCGCGAAGTAATCCATCTCGGCAGTCGGAAACCCCGACCGACGGTTCGGAAGCGCTCGCGAGTGGCGGTCTGGCTGTCGAAGTGGTGGAGGGTGTAGCTGCCCAAGAGGGAAAGGCGAAAGCGAGGTGGGAAAGACGAGCGAGGGCACAGGGGAGAAGATCGGGGGAGCGGGGAATCTAAAGTGGAGAGAAAGAAAACAGGATATCCGAATGGTTGTTCCAGTAATTGACAGTCAGTCGAGCGTAACATGGCTTCAATCCATTTTATACAATTTCCCTACATACATAAGAATCCCCTTTATTCACCCCACACCCCCCTGCACTCCTTATTTTCCCCTGCTTGCCTTCCCTCCGAAAACGCTGCTTGTTGATGATTGGAAGACATGGCCTCTATTACCCCCTTGTCATACCCCCCAGATACAAGAACCTCCCTCCGAACGCCCGGAACTTCTTCCTTTCCGCACATGCATTGCCACCCCCCCCCCCCCCCACCTCCCTCTCTCCCTTCCTTTTTCTTGAATGAAGAACCTTGAATGAAGAACCCGTCCGATGGCGCTGCACCGAGCGCTGTCAATGCTTCATCGCTTTCATGCTAGTTGGCTGTGCAGAGGACACACGAGTTCACGTCCGCTCCACCCCCTGCGCCAGCATCTCCTCCATGAGCTTCATCAGCACGGGCGGGACCGACTCGTCCGTTGCGCGGATGGTGGCGCGATACATCTGCCCCCAGCATCAGCTTAAGCCCCGCCCCCCCCAAAGCATGGAAACACATACCTGACTCTCGTAATTCGGCTCCAGCCTGACCAAACACCCCACCTTCCCGCCCACAAGGTGGCAGACACTCGCACCGACCATGTTCCTCGCATTCGGATCGACGCCTGGCAGCACCCCCCAGCGCATACCCTGCACCACCAGCCTCGTGCTCTCCTCATCCATACTCGTCCTTCTCCCCCCATCCGCAAGCCCAAACACGCGCTGTGCCTCTCTTGGCGCGCCGCCAATCTGCCGCCAGCGCTTGAAGAAGTCCTCGGCGGAGAGCTCGGCGGGGTCCATGAACTTGTGCAGCACGACCGGGAGCTGCAGCGTAAGCGCCTGCAGCGCGCCAGCGAGGTAGGAGATGCGTACCGTGGGCGGGGCGGGCGGGGCAGCAGTGGCGTTGAAGATGACGGTTTGCTGGGCTTGGGCGTCGGGGGGGATGGTGCTGTCCGGGAGGGACTTGGTGTCGATCTTGAGGGCGAGGGGGGAGGGGTTGTTGAGCGTGATGGTGAAGCTGGCGATGGGGGAGGGGGAGCGGTTCGTGAAGTAGATGATCAGGCAGCCCATGGGCCCGCGGTATTCGGAGCGGAGTCCGATTTGCAGCTGGGCGTCTTCGTAGAGGATGCCTTCGTCGGAGGTGAGGAGGCGGCGGTAGCCAGGCTCCCAGTTAGGGCTGAGGTGTACGGCGGAGGCGAGGTTGGGGTGTTTGCTGGGGGTGGTGGGACTGAGGTTGAGGCCTTCGAGGTCGGTGTGGCCGTTGGTTTTGGGGCCGGAGGCGCCGTTGGTGAGGGTTTTGATGGGGGAGAGGGGGTTGTTGGAGGGAGTGATGGAGCGTTTCTCTTGGGTGCCGGCGCCGGTGGGTTGGGTGAGGAGGATTTCCTTGGGGTCGGCGTTGGCGTCTTTGCCGCCGACGACCCAAGTACGTTTATCCGAGCTATTGGCATGTTTGCCATGTAGGCGAGAGAGCAAGGCGGAGGTGCGTTCGGGGAAGGGAGGCATCTCATCGCAGACGGTGCGGAGGAGGTCGTCTGTGGGGAGAGTGGCAAGCGTGAGGTATTCGCAGGCGCGTTGTTGGAGCTCGGGGTCCAGAGTGTGGCTGTAGGCACGGAAGACGTAGAGGAGTTGATTTTTGATCTCGGGAAAGAGATTGACGAATTTGACGAAAGAGGAGAGAATGATGGCACGTGTACTGGAGGAGCAGCCGGAAAGTTTTGTAGAGAGAGCGAGGAATTGATCGATAGGATTGCAGCCTTTGTTGTCTGCTATCAAATGACCGAATTCGCCAAGTAAGTATCCTCCAATCTTCACGAGTGTCTCGTGGCATTGCTCTGCTTTGACGTACTCGAGGATATTCCGAGCGGCGTAGACTTGTAATCCTTCGTTGTTCGTAACGATTTGGATAATCCGCTGCCACACCTCGTCGCTGATGTGGTCGCCAGCAAGCGCAATAAGCCGCAGTGAGATGTCCACATACCATTGGATGTCGGTGGCGTATTTCTCGGTTAGGATAGCGATCTTCAGCACCATTTCTTCCCGTATCGCGAAATCAGCACTCTGTAGGTATTTCAGAAGCTCGTTGGTAATTGGCTGCGCATTGGTCGTGTCGCACATGCTGTATAAAAGATCAAGACCTTTTCTGCGGACACTGATGTCTCGATCTCGCAAGGAACCCAGAATGATGTTCTGATGCTTTTTGATCGGATCCAGCGTCTCAGCTCGGGCTGCGAAATGGGTCATTGCCTCCAAACCGAGATATCGCACATTGGTCTCCCGGGACTGGATAAACTTACCCAGGCGTGATGATATCTGGATCATTAATTCCCTCTCGGTATCAAGATGGATGACGAGGTTAATTGCCTCGAAGAGCACTGCATTCTGCGCATTGTTCTGCTGCACATTCTTCGGCATTTGCATGGCCTCGTGCAAGATCTGCTGCAGAGATTTTCGGATCAGATCCCGGACGTGAGTATCCTCTTACGCATCGTCAGCTAAAGTACGGTGTTCTTGATCCATGTGCCATACCTGATGGTGGGAAATATTGCATCAACCGCAACAGCTTGACCTGTATCCAGGGACAAGGCACTTTGTAGTACAGGTAGTCCGCCGCTATCTCGTGATCCACCACCACCTTCTTCAGTCTTTGCGCCGCCTTGACACAAGCTCCTTTGTACTGATCTGGATCATCCTGAGCCAATGCCATTACCAGAGAAGTGACGGAGAGTGTAACGCCCATGTCCGGGTCATCCATCAGTGATATTATTCGTTCAGCCCATTCATGCTGTACAATGCCCGGGTATTTTCGATAGAGCCGTAATAAAGTCAATGCCGCTTTTTTCTTGACGAACGCTTTTGAGGTCCTACTGCCGTCAGCGATTGGCAATTCCGCAGGATAGGTACTCACGGTGAGATCAGCAACCTATGTACATCCCCGCTCAAAGCCTCCCCCATCTCCCGCCCTCCAACATTGGCAATAGCATGCAAGGCCAAACAATTGAACAGCTCGTTGTTCTCCAGCAGATCCTTCCTGATGCTGTTCACAACCAAGTGAAGCAACTCATGCTGCTCGTGCAGGAACAGCGTGACCGCCAGATAGCCAATCTGCTTCTCCGAGTACTTGTTCGCACTGATCAGGTTGACTGCCTCCAGGTGTCCGAAGTCGACGTTCCATCCGAGGATGTAGATGTACAGCAGCTTGCAGACGTATTTCTTGCGGTGGTAGCCATTGAGGTTGCCTTCCTTGAACTTTTGCCGTACGTTCGCGAGCTCTTTGTTGATGCGTTTCTCTTCCAGATCGCGTGCCCGGGCGTTACGAAGATCGGCTATGAATTGCACGAGACCTCGCATGGAAGAGGCATTGCCCGAGCTTCCGCGGCCCAGGAAGCCCGCCGCCGCGCTCGCCAGGGTGAAGGTTGCGCCAGCGCTACTGTTGTATTTAGAGGTGTAATATTCGAAGATGGAGAAGGAGCACTATTTCCGGTCTCACGCGGTAGATTTGGCGGCGGCTGGGGCGCAATCCAGTGGTTCTTGATATGGAATGGCCGTTCCAATGTATTTTGGACTCTCCTGCCCACCCTTTGCGATGGTAACGTCCGTGACTTCTTGATATGCACACCACATACAATCCTGAGATGTGGTGCTGACATGGTAAAGTAATCCCGGGAGTGACCCTCGGTATCAAAGACAGGGGTCTTCCCGATCGATCTATGCCAAGCTCGTTTAGCTTACTAGCGCGGAGTTATCAATAGCACCTCGGCACAGCTTGAGCAGATCGTGTTCCTCCCGTCTAGCAAGTCTTGACGAACTGGTAGAGACATATCACGAAACTCTGCATAGCAGACTGGTACTCCTCTTTGGAGAATAACGAAGCCTCACGACTAAAAATCCAGAACCAATGTCACCAAGTGCAGGGAGCTCTGGAGATGCTGATGGTGCCTTCATCGTAGGCTCTGTCACATTAGGGAATGTCCCTTTTTTTGTTTCAGGAAGCCGCTCTGTTTCCTGTACTTGATATAGTGTGGTATCATCTCTTCATTCTTCTTCGATATTTCACGGCGTCACCCACCGTACAGAAGTGGACCACCTGCGTCGCCGAAGTCTCACGATGCTCTCTTCGAATCCCATTGACCCAAGTCAGGATTCTCGTACGCCCCTTGTATCCTCTGCAGATAGTCCGACAGGATGGCGAGCTCCCATCAAAGCTTCACACCAAGTCATTGAATTGATGCCCTCCCATTCCAGATTGGCAGACAGTTCTAGACCATTCAGGTTTCGATCGAAGGAGTACCGAGTTCAAAAGGCCATGCTACAACATCTGAAGCAAGCAGTGATTTAAGCTACTGAAAGTATACTCAAAAAGTGTTGAGATCACGGACAAGACTGAGGTGTTCTCAAGAGCCTCAAAAGATCGTACTGCGACCCGAATTCTGTTCGCTGATGAAATCCCACATCAAGTGTAACCTACCTGACCGTCCGTGTCTCTCGGTTACGAGCTTGGAGCTGCGACTGTTGATAATGTTCTCGGGAGACCGTCAAAGATACGATTCCCTCGTCCCCTTCTCCGCGCTCCTCGCGATCGCCTCCAGCATCTTGTGTCTGGTGACCGCTTCATCGAAATCCACAATACCCTATGCGCATAGCGTAAGCATTTATTGTATTACCGCATCGAAAACCTTGGTCAATGGAATCACTTACCTCATCTTTCCCCTTCCCCTTCGCAATCCCCTCATACAGGGGCGCCACCCCACCGAAACACCCATTAAATTCCGTCTTCGGGATCTCGACCTCTTCCCACGCTGTCCCTCCCTCCCGACTGTCATACATCCCCTTCGTGCTTCCATCATTCGGCGCCTCCGCCAAATACAATTTCGTCGCCGTGGTCATCTGCACCATAAACGTTGAACCCTCCAATTTCAACGCGCCCTTTTCCCCGCAAATGATCCACTGGAACATGCTTGGAGTCGCGGGAGCAGTGATCAGGTAGTGGAAGCTTAGTGCCGCGTTGCCAGGGGTAAGGGTGCCGCTGAGAGCGATGTTGTCGGCTGCTTTCTTGGGCTCGGGGTCGGATAAGGAGCCGTCTTTGGCGGAAATGTAGCGGAGGTCAGGGTAGGTGATACTGGTTGTGGCGCTGAGGGAGGACAATTCGGAGCCGAGGACGTGCAGGACGACATCGAGGGTATGGGCGCAGGGGATGGAGAGAAGGGAACCACCTGTGGCAGGGCAATGTTCAGGTATTGACCTGTAGTGGTAGGACTCGGGGTGTGAGGGGGATAGGCAAAGGTACGGTAAGGGACAGGACTGGAAAGAAGAAAATTTCACGGCTGTTTTAACGTACCGGAAGTAGGGTCATTGATGTAGCGATTCTTTTCGGGAAGATTGAGGAGTTCGCTGTCGATGCCCAGGACGGTCGTCGAGGTTATACGGCCGAGGACGCCGGACGTAACGATCTCTTTTGCCTGGAAGGAATGAGGATGGCTTGTGATGTAGGAGGACATCGGAAGGTAGTCGAGTCAGATGGGCATTACCTTGACCATAGCGGGCTGCATCCGGGCTTGCAAGCCTACCCATGTCTTGCCACCTTGCTTCTTGGCCAAAGCAGCCATTTCCTCGGCATCAGCCAGACTACTAGCCAATGGCCATTCAACGAATATATCTTTCTTGGCCTGGAGAGCTGGCATGGATAATTGTTTATGCATCGGTACCTGAACTTGTTCAGCAAGAGGCTCAGCATATTCTGAGGCCGAGCAATGGATGTACTTTGACAGAGACGACGACTAGATCGACGTCTGGATCGTTGGCGATGTCCTCTGCGTTGCTGTAACCTTTCTCCAGCGGTAGGCCATGGGACTTGGCGGCAGCTTTGGCCGAGTCCGCGTTCGAGGTTGCCAAAGCAGTCAGCTTGAAGTGTCCTGAGAGAGGGCCATCCTCTTTGATGGCTTGAACATGGGCAATGGTTGCCCATGCTGACTGCTCTGCTGAGAGCCCGATGATGCCGACACGAATGACCATCTTGGCGATTGGATGGAACGAGAAAGGAAATGACAATGGTAGGAATGAGAGAGCTAGAAAAACTGCACTTGGTCGTGGTTTGAGGGCATAAGAAGATGCAGGGAATGCCCTTTTATATAATATGGAATCCTATCAAACTGTGCACGAAACCCTATTCTCTCGGATACGGGTACAGATCAAAACCGGTGCTCTTCAGTGATTGGTGATGCAGATGGACACCTGAATTGTTAGACATCTGAGAGGCTAGGTCATTGGGAATAAGCTACATGTGGATATCAATTACCAAGCAAACGTTGGACTCAAAACCTGACTGATCAAACGCCGTTGACCAACTGTATGAATCTGCCAAAAGAAGTCGATGGGAGAAGATTGGCGTCAACTAGCGCACGGAAGACGGCTCAACTGCCATCCGTATTAGTAATTACCATACTCATGAAGCAGGGTAGATGCACGATCATCGCGATGCTCAGGTCCTCAAGGTCTGGATATACCAACACACAGCCAGGGCAACCCAGAAACATTGTGAAGCTGTTATGGTGTATCCGCTGATACTGAATCCGTTATCGACTTACAGCCTTAATACGCTTGTTGACCAATCGGGACGATGCCAAGCCCGCTACGGATGGACGTGGCTCCTAAAGTAGTACATGTACTTTGCTTGTAGAAGGGCACCTTCAGCTCCCGAGTCCATGTCGTACTCATAGAGAGGAGTATAAGAGAAAAGATCAAACAGTGTCTTCCCGAACGATCAGATATATCGCACGGAACTCGCCATAGCACTTCCACCATATGAAGTATCCCAAAGACAGCCATATCTATATCGATCCAAACAATTGTCGGAAATATCACCGGTCTCAAGCATCAAACCCCCGGTCTTGTAGCACACTTTAGCTCAACGATTGCTCAAGCGAAGATGCACAGCGAAGGACCTCGTCTGATATGAGCGGCAATTTGATGTGCCCCGGCCTGCGTGCCGACTAGCTCATAGGCACATGCACCCGCATATCCCTTCCCCAGAACCCCCCCTCGTCATCTCGTCGCTCCTCATCAACTGCTCTCTATCTTTCGAACTACTCTTACTCTTCCTTCCCTCCTTCCTTCTAGGCACGATGCCCTCCCCCACCTCCCACCCCCAAAAAGCCGCCTCCTCCTCAATCATCACCATCCACCCCCTTGCAATTCCTCCTACTCGAGACTCTTATCTCAAACACTGGATACTCCGAAGTCCAAGTTATCAGCAGAGCCTCTCTCGGTCCAGATAGGTGTCCCGCGGTCGCAACGCACATTTCAAGAAGTAAGCCCTTCGCAGTCCTGCCTTCACTAGACACTTCACCCTCTCGCTATCTACACCCCCGAAAGCCGCCTCCCACCTCAACCGCTAGCAAGGTCAGCTACGAAATTCTCTGACTGCAGTCTCCCGCTCAGGAAGCTCGGAACCGCTGGGGCCGGAGTCTATCCACATGTGCAGGCCAGCAGCCGAGTCTCTCACGGCCGGGATGAGCGTCCTTCGGGGGCAGCGCACCGATTGAGGGATGAGCCTGTCGTAGTGATGCCGACATACCGGCAGGAGAGTTGCCAGAAGCGGAGCAGGAGGCCTCGTGCGAGAACAACGAGACGCTCGTGGGGGAGGGTTTTCTGTTTTTGAGATTCTGGAGGGTGGCTTCGGTGCGACGTGAGGCGAGGAAGGGAAGAAGAGAGATAAGAGGGGGGGGAAAGGCTGATTGAGGAGGGTATTATGATGGGATGAGGATGGGGAAGGCTGCGCGGGATTCGTGCAATGAAGTGGTATGTATCACTTGCGTCGGATTAATGTGCGGATCAAGCGAGCCCGGACTTCCCCCACAGAAACCTGAATAGCATAAAACTTCTATTTTCACCGCCCTGCAACCATGCAAGTAATTTATGATACAGCCTCGCCAGCCCCAAAGCATCAGCGCCTTAGCACCATGATATGCACACCCATAAGCTCATACGCCAATCTTCTCCCTCGCTTCCTCATTTCGGATCAAGCTTAGGCCTTCGCAGCCTTGGTAGTGAAATCCGTCTCCGTAGGCATGACGCCGCCATCCGATGCCTTCTCGCAGCTGCAGGCATCTGTACCGCTATCAGCTCAGAGCACACCGAGGGCTGAAAAGACCCCAGGCATATGACATTCAAGCAGCAAACAAAGCAAATAGTGGGAGTGAACCTACCCTTCGCCCTCATCCCACACCCACAAGTCTCCCCCTCAACCTTCTGATTCTCCGTCGTTGCTCGATCGCAAGTACATTCTCCCGCCGGGCGCGCACCTATCTATGCATCAGCCACCTAATCCTCATCACCTAATCCTCTTCACCCGATGAAGCAGACAGCAAAAGTCGGGTGGGAAGAGGCGGGGAACTCACGACAGCTACATCTCGCCCCAACGACCTTGTTCTCCGTCGCCGCCTTCTCGCAATTACAATCCATAGCCGAGCGCTGGCCGCAGCTGCAGGTTGCTTTGGAGGCACAGACGCAGCTCTCGCCGGAGCGACCGCAGCAGGTGGTGGGTTTGGGGGTTGCCATTGCGTGGGTAGGTTGCTGGTGAAGTTAGATTGGTGTGTGTGAGCTGGGTTGGTTGGGCGCGAGTTGGATTGTAAGGTTGGCAGTGAAGTAGATGAGATTTGTGTGGGTATGGGCAAATAGGTTGTCGCTGGGGGAAATTTTGGGCTTGTGGTTGGTGCTGGTGGGTTGGATGTGGAGGAAGTGTAGGCTTTATAGGTTTGGGGAGAGCTTTATCGATAAGAGGGATGAGAAATAGGGAGTTGCTGATTGGCGGGTGGGAACTGACGACTTTGTGATTGGTTGAGCTCAAGTAGATCGCTATTTCAAGGCATCGATGGTACACATTCTTCCATTATATCCTATGCTCATTACATTAGGTAGGAGTTTCGTGTTACTTTAACTTTCCAACATTCTCACATATTCCCTCCACTCCCTCTTGTAATCCTCCTTTTCCTGCGTTTCAACCTACTTTCTCGATCATATTAGCTCCGTTGAATCTCACACTTCAGTCAGGCCCTCGTTGGCAGATGCTCTATTCATTTCCTGTGCACGTATGATTCATTGACATGTCGGAATACGCATGCATGCATTTCGAAGATAAGGATGCATCTCGAACATGGTACAAGCAACTGAGATATGAACATAATCGATACAAGGTCCCCTTCAAAATGATCGAACCCAGAAGTTCGATGTCGTATGCAATTTGGATTGGCTCTTATTGTTGATAGTAGACGTTGATGGAAATTCTCTGCCCCGCCGTGGTGATACAACGCCACAGCGATAAGCCAATTTGGTAGTGATAGCAAGGCTGGAGACCGAAGTACAATATGAGGCTTCTGATAAGCATGACATGTAAGCACTAGATCACGTGAAATGTCTGTCTTAGGAGAGAAACGGAGAACGAATACCTTGAGCCATGATAATGGGATCCTCCGGCATCCTCCGCACCATTAGCCTCGGGTGCCGAGTCAAAGGTCTATCAGACGCCTTCCATCCTAAAGTCGCTTTCGAAATCTTGCTTGAAAAATTGCAACGTCAAAAGTTAGGCAATTTTTTCGCCGCCTTTGGTTCCACGTGAGTGGCCCTTGCTCAGGATGTCTGTGGTAGAGCCCAGTCTCTCATCTCCTATACAACCTCCCTTGAGGCCTGGAGCAAGCATCGAAGAGCCGCCCACTGTTCAAACACTCATCAACAAATTAGGATTGCAAAAGCACCTGGAAGGCGGGTACTTTGTGGAAACGGATAGCGAGCCGCTCCGCGATGCCCAACCCGTTCCTTTCCGGTACTAATGACTCCAACCAGAACACAACATATGCTGCGCCAGAAGATGGCTGGAGTCGATCAGCAAGTACGACTATCTATTACCTACTGACCCCCGGCAAGCCCCACGGCGTGTTCCATAGGAACAAAGGCCGGACAATGCATACATTGCATAGAGGACCTGGACGGTATATCGTGATCCACGTCGACGAGGAACACGGCGAGGAGAAAGCAAGGATCGAGACTTTCGTTGTTGGACATGACATCCACAAGGGAGAGCGGCTGCAGTGGATGGTTGAAGGAGGTAAACACAAAGCAATCTTCCTATTGCCGGACCACGAAGACGACATGAAGAGCGAAGGATTGTTGATCAGCGAGGTATACACATCTTGGGGTAGGACCCCCACAACAGCGTACGATCGTGCTGATCTGTGACATCAGACCGTTGTTCCTGGCTTCGACTTCTCTGATCATGATTTCATGCCAGCCTCGTCACTTCCGGAGCTGGTGTCTGAGGCTCAAGCGAAAGAGTTGCAATGGCTACTATCGAGATCGAGGTAGACAGACGAACCTGCATGTAATGCTTCCAGTCGATTTTGAGCAGCTGATAATACATTCATTTCTTGGCTTCACCTGAAAGATACGGGATGTACCCGAATCTCCCTATGAATGAGTCGATAGACATCTTGAAGCAGTACCGATGCGAACTTGGCGATTTAGAAAGCCTCCTCTTCTTGACATAGCATAGACATAGAAGATTGCCTCGATCTTGCGCACGCAAGCAAGAGAATGAGAGACCTAGTCGCTCATCGTATAGTATTATTACACCAGCCAACCATTTATGGTCACAGACCCTTTGGCTTACCTCGATGTCCCAAGCATAGGTTCTCCCCGGATAAAGAAGCATAGGTTCTCCCCGGATAAAGGCAGAAATTACCCTGCATGCACTTCAAGCGAAGGAGTCCTGGAATAGGTTGTCGTACGTGACTGTGAAGCCGGCATGCGTCTGCGAGCAAGCACGTTTTGCCGATCGGTGAGGGAATTCAAAGCCAATCATTGCAAAGCGTGGGACACCTTGCTTGGAGGAAAGAATTTTTGGGGGAGACGGGAGAAAACGAAGATGTGTTTATGCCCACGGAACGCAATGAAGAGAACAACTCGGGGCTTGAAAGAACGAAAAAGCGATAGATGAAAAGCGCATGCAATGTTTGAATATATCAGTGGAAGGCGTCTTGCTGCTCCACAGCCATCTCTCCAGCAAGGCTGTAACTGCAGGCGGTAAGCCCATCAAAGGAAGCGCCGGGACCCCCACCCTTAGATCCCGACGCTGCTATTGAGCAATAGCCGTGACGGTGACCGTAAAAGCCAGCGCGTGACAGTCACCACCCATATACTTTATAAGACGGTGCTCGCTGCCCCTCTCTCGCAGCTCTTGATCTTGACTTTCCTCTAGCACCTACGCAACCACTTTTCGACAGACCATCCCAAGCAAGCAACAAGAAAAAAAGCCCAGCTCTCAAGACCTCATCCCAGTACCTACAGTATCCTCCACCATGGGTACCTTACCTTACCTTACCTCCCCGCACTGGCCTCCACGAAGGCAGGCACACAACAGCTAACGCTGCGTACTCTAGGTCCCGGATGCTCTTGTAGCTGCGGCACCAGCTGTGCTTGCCCCACCGGACAGTGCACCTGCAAATGAAGGTGCGTTCTGTCTCGCTTTCGAAAGAGTCATAGCGCTGAGCTGATCGCTGATATTACCAGAACTTCAACGCCGAAACCATGATCGAGGAGCGAGCTTTGGTTGGGATGCTGGGTTTGGAGGGCGGTTGTATGAACACGGCTTGACGGTGAGGGTCTTACGACTTTTGGTTGGAGGCGGATAGGTGGTTCGGTAGGAAGCCAGGATCATGTTTAGGTAGCTCCATTGCTACCGTCCACCATTCAAGACTTTCTCAATTCCAAGACTTCGGCTTGCGTATCGTGAGTCGAGAGTATTCACTATACTGCCTACTTTCAAAGGTTGCCTTGCCGCCGTCTAGGTCTCCTCGTAGCCCGAGCGCATGAAGAGCCCCAATCGTTTGCATAGACCCAGATGCGTTGGATTTGCTTCGTGTGCCGCCACACTCTCTCGGTAGAACCATGACCTGGTTGGAAGTGCCAAGCGTAGGCAGAAACCCCCACCCGATCCTTCCGGCCAACCCGCGGTCCCGTACCGACTGCGCGCAGCACATGCGAGTTCCTTTAACTTTGCTTTTTGCTTGGAACCCGACCCACTGGCTCAGAGTGGTGTCTAATGTGAGGGGGGGGTGGGTCGCTTAGCAAGATACAAGCAGGCAGGCCCGAAGACTTGTTTCCTTCCTCCCCTCAAAACACGAACAAGTAGAGATTCAGCAGATACTTCTTCAAAGTCCAGCAAATCCAAGCCCATTCTACTAGATAAAGTGTGAGACCAGAAGCCAACATGCCTGGCGGTTGTTCCTGCTCGTCGTGCCCGAGCTGCAACGGGCAGTGCTCGAGCTGCGGATGCTCCAGCTGTGGTGTACACCTCCCCTCTTCCTCGCTTACCAGATCTGTGCTTGATAGTGTCAATAGCATTGGAGCGCATACCGTCGAGGAGGCTTGTGAGGGAGGGTGATTGGCTGTGCAAGCGGCAGCGGGGTTCCTTTGTGTATCGTATTTGAGCAGAGCTCCTGCGTTCTCGGGCTTGGATGGAGATGGAGACCGTGTAGTCGCAGTGGTTCTTTCTTTGTGGCTGGACAGTTGCTGGTATGAAACAAGACGCACATGTTGCCTCGTGATCTTGATCCACACCCCCGTTAGCCACGGTGCTATCAAATGCATCTTGAGAGATTGGACACCTGTCCTCGGTATACCTTCGAAGAACGTCTTGACTGAGTGAGTGAAACTGGAATGATCGACCCAAGGGGTAACCCAGAGCAAAGCAGGAAACATGTCACTCGATCAGCACAACGAAACATCCACGCCGGAGATAACTACGCAAGAAACCTGAGAAGAACTGAGAATTCGGCCTTCTAGATCAGCCTCTGGTAATTGCTTCCTACCAGCGTTTGAGCTACTTATTGGTCTCGGACAACAGGCGATGGATAAGCAAGTAATGTGAAGTATTATGTTCCGGTATGTACACTAAAATCTGGGCGCCTTCTCATCCCAGCTGATGCAGCGCCCGGCAAGAAACAGCTTTTTGGCTCGTTGCTTGTAGAAGTACAGGCCGGCTAGAAGCGGGCAAGGTTCATTTGCGCATTAACGCAGAAACTTCTGTTACATGGACGAAAGAAACCTCCCATGAACGTTTTGGTATCACAGAATAGAGAAGTAAGCGGCTGCAGACAGCTTGCTCAGGTGTGTAAAAGGTTCGAACTAGGACAAAATTTCGAACCGAATGAAATGCATGGACTGCGTGACCGATGACTAGAACATAACGGCAGACGCAGGCACATCACTCTGTGGGAAATGAGGATGCATGGCTGGACTGGGCCCTGCAGAGAAAGCCGGATGCTGCCGCGAAATCGGGCTGATGGTGCCACGTTCACCGTGCCCGTACTGCCCATCGTTCCCAAAGCGCATGGCAGGGCTCGATGTCGCCGAATTATCGTTGGGGGACTGGCGCAGGGAAGAACTAGGAGCAGCTGTCATGTTCGGTGGGAATCGAGGCATGGCAGGGCCAGAACCCATCATTGCCTGTTGTCGGGCTTTGACATTGAGATTGCCACCTTCGCTTGATGACTTGCGCAGTTTGTGGCGGCGAAATGACTTCGGCTTGGCATCACCCTCATCTGCGGAAAATGTGCCGCGTTCCTCGTAGGCGTCCACTGATGCCAGCATGGCTGGTACTGAGTCGATCTTTTCAAGTCTTCCAAGCGCTTGGAGCAAGGTCTCTGTACGCTTGCGGCGGGGGTTCTGAATAGGTACGTGCGGAGGCGGCGGCTCCATGCCATTGCTAAGACTAGCGCCAGGAGGAAGGTCGACGGTATTGACAGAAGAGGTTGAAGATAGGAAATGGGGCTCGGAAATGTCGTGCTTGTTGACGGATCCCTTACGGTAGGTTGGGCGGCGGTTGTAGCTGTGAGTGCTTTGAGGGGAAGTTATCATGATTGGCGATGCAAAACTGGAAGAGCTTGGAGGAGTCTCTCGCGTCGCCGGGGTCGAGTGGGATGAGTATGTGGGTGTAATGGGAGATGGCCTTTGCGATGAGTCTGAATTTGTAGGCACGCCTGACGGGCCCGTTGCAGCTCCACGGTTCTCAAAGTAACTTGTTGCATTTGTTCGGCTGTTGCTTCGGATCCGGCCAGACATCGCAGATGGTGATCTTTCTGTAGGTCCCTGAGGATAATGGGGCGCGGAGCTCTTGATCTGCCTAGGCGGACCACCGGCGAAGTTCAAAGGCGGGTTCGTCATCTGAGGAACATTGGGCCTCGCGACATTTGGCTCTCTTTGCCTGCCATTCCTATGTTTGGGCAGTCTTTCCGATGTCTCTGAGCTGGACCGATTCACCCTTGACGTCGGTAAGGGGGGCGAGGTTCTTTGGCTGGAAGGTTTCGCTTGCCTTCTCGGCGGCATCTGAGCCCTTTGACCGTCGTTCATATAGCGACTGCGCTGCTCACTTTCTTCCGAAACGAAACTCTCCACCGAAGGGTGGGAGGAGCTGTTCGCCAGATTCGAGCCAGGATTGATACCCAACATCTTCATCGCTTTCGAAGGCTGCTCGTTCTTGCTAATCAAAGAACCCCCGCTGTTTTTGGGCCTCAGAAGCCCGAAGGATTTTCCAGATTTCGCAGGACTGTCATCACGGGTGCGGGCACCAGGACCTGGGCTGGCGGATCTGCTCTCGCTCTCGACGAAGCTCTTCAGGTTATCCTGCACCATTCGTCTCCTCTCGGCCAGTTCAGTCGCAAAAGCCTCTTTTTCCTTTTCAGTTTCGGTGCTTCCACCACGGGCATGATGCGCTCGAAGCTGTTCTTGCCACGAGGGCACATTAGCCACCTCGTCGCTAGAGCGGGGTGCATCACGCCCGAGTATTCGTTGAGCCTTGTCATGCCCCAGGAGTTGCTTGGGTTTGAATGATTCTTGATGCTTGAGAGCGGTCGCTTGCTCCAGAAAAGTACGAGCGGTAACAGCAAGAGGTGAAGGCACCGCTTCTGGGTGGTCAGACTTCGGTAGCTGCGGATACGCTTGTCCCTCTTGCTCGTCATCTGACATTGCACTGGAATTGAAGAAAGTATGCGGTTGGCTCGAGGACTCTTGATGGCCATTGTGATGTTCGTTCGAGAATTTCGAAAGCAGACTAGGAGACTGTTCTGGGTATATCGAGGATTGATTGCTCTCATTGCGTAAATGTGTTCGTACAAGGCCGCTCAAGCCGTTTGTTGGCCCCAGGGTGGGGGAGTCAAGGTCTAAGTGATCTGGCTTCGCTATGCTTATAGATGACTTCTTCGAATGCGTAATGGTACGTTGACTCAGCGTGTCGGAGGTTGTCTCGTCAGAGACTGTGGTCGGCAAACGTTCTGGCTGATATCGGACAGGATGTTCTGGAGCAAGGGATCGTTGTGTTATGGGCACGTCAACAACGGCTATGGACGGACTTTGATACAGCGACTCTGCTACAGGAGAAGCTGGGGTCATCTCATTCTCAGACTGTGAGCCAACTTCACTACCACTGAACTCGTTCAGGAAGCTTGTGTTTGCGTCATTGTAGGGAGTCTCGCTCGACTTCCGTCTTCGTGGGCTCTGCGCCTCAGGTACTGTATTGAGAGGATAGTCGTGGTTCTGGTGTTCTAATTGGTCGTATGGACGTCTGAGTGAGCTACTAGCTATCGATCGAGTGCTGATCGAAGAGATGGCACGTGTGCGGCCAGTAACCTGTAGATCGATTGACGCAGCATTAGGCGAGAAAGGCCTTGCTGGAGGAGGTGTCTGACGGCCTTGCTGTAGCTGCATCTGCCTCTGAAGGTATTGCTGTTCGTCGTACTGCTTCTTCGGCTTGTTAAAGGCGCCGGAAGCGGTAGCTTTACCAACATCGTTTGGCTCTAGAGCGGCAATGAATGTTGGGTCTTCCGGACTTGCGAGTGGGCTCAACGGTGGGGAGCGCCCGTATCCTGAATCATTCTTTTCTGCGGTCGGGGATTGACTTTCTTCGTTCAAACCCAATTCGAACTCTGCCATCCGTGAGGGTGAGTTTGCAGGTGGCGGACTCCCTGCTCGGAAGTTGTTGGGCGCATGCAATGGTCCGCCACGTTGATAGCGCTCTTGAAGGTTCGTCGCGCTTCTTGACTGATAAAGTTCGCGTGGAAGGGGCGGTGATATAGTCCGCTGGCGGTGGAGGGACTCTAACCTGCTCAAAGCTGAAGATTGTTCTTCGTGCATATGCTGATCCAATCCCTGCCCGTAAAGCCTTCTGGGCTTCGGTCCTGATGGTCCAGGACGATCCGAGGTAGGGGAGATGTTTGTGCCTGGAATGGGAGACGTAATGGAACTTGATGAGCCATTCGTGGCTGCTGGAGCCCCATAGACTGATTTTTGAGAGGCGACAGAGGTGGCAGCCGTCGAAGTTCGTGGATAGGAAGGACCTGAATTCGTAGATGATGTAGTCTCGCGGTTTCGATTGTAATGCCCCACCGGCGGGGTTACAGATCGGTCTGCTTCTTTTGATGAGCTTGTGCTTGGCCTGGCCTTCCGCTCGCGTTCATTCTTCTCCCTTTCCTGCTCGCGGAATCGCTGGAAAGCCGAAGTTGCTATATCTGACTCATATAAAGCCCTGCCACCCATACCTTTTGGTATGTCTATGCCGCTGTACCAATCCGCACCGTTGCTTCTCTCTACACCTCGATCGGCTACCGGGATTTTGTAGATTTTCTGCCTTCCGCCAAACATGGTATTCCCTTCACCAGGTTTGGCCCTGCTCATGATACTCCCGTTGCGCAAAGCATCATTGTCCGTTCCATTACCATCGGTCGAGCAAGACTCGGTCCTATAAGCGAACGGTGGACGTAAAGACCCACGTCGTGAATCAACTTCAGCAATGTCTGAGAGGCCTTGGTGATTGAAGAGATCCAGTCTCGAAGCTCGCTTTGGGAACAAAACACTGTCATCGTTTGCCTTTCCAATCTTTGACGACGGGTCATACTGTTCTCTCAGCATACTGAATCTTGCGGAAAGATTCGGCATAAGAAGGCTGGTGCGGAAGTCATCGGAGGAGGGCAACGCAGCGGCAATGTCAACTTCGGGCTCTTCGGGCTTTGGTAGAGGTCCACCCTTCTTATTCCTTCTAAATGTTTTTGACCTCGAAGATCCATTCGGGAGTGGTGGGATCTCGTTTTCCAAAGAAGGCCTCCGAGTGGATCCCACGCTTTCGTTGTTCTTCTTCTTCGACAGGAAGCGATTCATGGTAGCGAAGTGAGCGTTGTGGCATAAGGCTTAGGATGAAGCCAATCGTCCTGAAACTTCGAAATAGATAGTGAGCTTTTGATTATTGGATAGGGAAAGCGTCTTGCGCAAGCAGACGCACCAATTGTCCTCGAGGCGCGAAAAGGATCGTCCCGCAAGGTGTAACTGTGAGACTGTTGCGGTATGCGAAGCGATTCCTGGGGTTTGAAGGTATCCGAATATACAGCCAGCTGCGAGAACAAATCAATGATGGATAAACGAAATTGAAGGTTGAATCGAAAAGAAGTCGTGGCAAAGATCCTCGCTGGGTCACTTTTTCCACACGACTGTCGAGGCAGACGATGTACTCGGCCGGCAAGAGGGTCGGGCTGCAGATGGAAGAGACAGGATGCTGGAAATTAAAAAGACGCGCCGCGATCCAGTCAATCGAGCGTACAGGGAGAGGGAAAGTGGAGATGGCGGTCCTCTCGAATGTGAGAGTCGGCGGAGGCAAAAGGGGTTTAGGCGGGAACCGAGCGGGAAAGTAGCGAGTTGCAGCTCACTTTCAATCGACACTCGACAGGAACCCCCCCGTCTCTGAGTGCATGGGCCAGGTATATAATCCAAGGCCTCGCGGGTTCTGCTCCGGTGGTGCCGGTGAATTACTGGCTACGATTTAGATTGCTTGCGCCACGCAAGCCTCGACGGCTGAGAAAAGAGTGCTTGCTGACTTGCTTCCTTTGAAAAATCCCAGGAGGCAGGAGCACAATCTAGCCAGCAGAATAACCAAACCTCGAAACAGAGCGAAAGAACGCACGCCGTGCCTATGCCACCACACCTTGCGCTCCTTGTCATCAGGAGGTGACGACCCAGCCACATTCTGCACCACCACACCACACCATGGAATCAGGGGCCAGACTGGTAACGGAATCAGGGGCCAGACGTGGTGCAAAAAGCTGGGTGCTACTCGAACGGTCCAACGGGGAGGGGGACGGTCCAGACCCCCAAGCGTCGATACAAGCGTTCGATTGGCCGGAGAGGTGTTATTTGAGACGAGTCACGAAAGTGGCCTCTGTACTTTAGGCTTTGGCACTTCCAGATACCCCAAGTGCCCGGCGCAGCCCCTTTTCCAATCGACGGCCCCTGTTCGCTTCGCTTCCAACCCAATCATTATGAATCGATCGGCTGCACCCACACTGATGGGTTGACGCATGGCTAGCGCTGCGGGAGATCCTTGCTGTCTGTCGATAGTCGATACTGATCCTTACTGTCGGTCGGTACTGCAAACAAGCCTTTACCGTCCATCATCTGCGGTTTCCAGCCATCAACGTCGGCAATCTACATCACGGATTTTCCGAATGGAGGCTCGGATGATACAGCGAGCCTTGAAGATAGTCAGAGACATGTTTGGGTGATGGAAAGTTGCCAAAACGTTGCAGTGACATATGGAAATTGAAGAGTCGTGGAACATCCTCCCTTACCTCGCTCAGTTGTTCTCTGGTTGTTTCATTGTACTTGTGTGTCTCGGCTCATGCCCGACATGCAGCCGAGACATACTTCTACATCATATAGTCTATCTCCGTTGTATGCATCCCGCACAAAGTTTCGGCCGGGACCTCAGTGCTTCTCTTCGATTTCGGCTTCCGAGACCTATGCCGCCCAAGGAGTCCATACACGCCCTGCCAGCCGATCGAAGAAAAGCACTCTGAATGGAATCATCCGCCTAAGCAAAAGGAAACTCGGGATGATGTAGGTCGCTTTGGTAAAGCTACGACGGAAGAGCAAGACCGAAGGAAAGCCAATACTGAGGTAAAATCGTTCCCAGAACCTTTGCGGTTTTCAGGGTATTGCAGGCGAGGCAAGTACTGGGTGAAGAGATGTTCCATGATGTGGACAAATAGGCATAAATTGGATATGGAGTAATTCATGGTCGATGCCCTGTCATGATGCCACCCCTCACGCTTTCTTCTTTGGTACCCTGTTCGAACCCTCTCAATCCTAACCGTTCCGTAGGTGAAGTGCTTTGACGATTTGACACTCTAGCTGTGGATCTCATTATTAGTCCGTCAAAACGTCCTGCACCACTGCTTGCTCCAACTCCTGAGATATCAGAAAGACGCTTCATCCTTGCGTCTGTATGCACTTTTGACACCTGAGAGCAGGCAAGGGCGGATTCGCATGCGGCCGCATGGCAAGCGTTTTGCATGGCTGGAAACAAACTCCTGCTCTGAGATAGCGACAGTTGAGGGAATTCTACGTCGATAACCAAAAGCCTAGATAACATATCTTACAACTCATCTTTGGGCGCCCCGGAGCTACTCCTTCCGGCTCCACAGACGGCCGGAGTCCCCACCTCCATCCTGTACACGCACTTCTCCTCCTCTGTGATCTTCCAAATCTCATCCGTCTCCGCGCACGCCAACACCACCAGCGTGCTCCTATTAGGCCCGTTCCAGCAATGCTGTCCATTCTCGTAGCGCAACGCAACTCTCTCCCCAGAGCCAAGACCTTTGCCATCCGGCGGCAGCTCGTCGTCGACCGTGACCGTATCAAAGCGAACAAACTGCCCCATGCCCGTGTTGCCGCCTCGCTTCTTTGGCTTCTGCTGCGTCTGATCCAGCCAGCACAGCTGGTACGTATACTCGCCGGAGTCTTTGGACACGCAATGGCCTTTGAGAGCGCGGAAGACGTCGTCGAGGCCGTACTCCTTGTCTAAATCCTCGCGGTGGCCCTTGAGTTCGTTTTCGTTGTTGCTGAGGTCGTCTTGAGCGGCTTTGAGGGCGTTGCGCGCATCGGTGAGTGCCTTTGACTCGGTGTCTGGGTCGTTCTTTGAGGGGGCTAGGATGCCGTTTTCGATCAGGAGGACGCGTAGATCCCGTAGCTTCTTGTCGACCCAGTCACGGATTGCTGGGGGTAGATATCCCTCGATTGAGTAGACTTTATGCACCCGTTAGATGGGACGTAGCTAGAGGGTTCCTTTGTAATACTTACGAACATCGATATCGCTCTCCTCCGGCTTCTCCCATTCCTCCCATTGTATGGCCCCGTTGTCAGAATCGGGCTTGGATATTTCGTTCAAGTCTCGATCATGGGCTTCGTCCCCAAATGAGCTTTTATCCCGAGCAGCATACTCTTCCCAGCTTCTGACGGCACGTTTTACGCCCTCATCGTTGAAGTTGGGGTTGTACTCTTCCTTGAACGTGGACAAGATAGCCTCCAGCTCGGAGAGACTGGCTTTCGCGTTCTCTCGCTGGTCCCGTACCTCGATCAGAGAGCTCCGCAGCTCTTCGATCCTATCCTTTGCCAGTCCAGCCAACACATTGACCTTGCTAGCCTTCCCAGGGCCCTTGATGACCTTTGCCCTCTCTTGCCTTTCCACATCCGCCAATGCAGTCTCCAGGTTCTGGACCTTCATGCGCGACCCTTCCATCTCAGTGCCCAGGGAATACATCCTGCCTTCGACTTCTTTCCGCCTTCTCGCCGCATCAGCCACCAGCTCCTTCCTCTTCTTCGCCGCAGCGCCTGCAGACTTCTGTCTCTGTTCATCGTGCTTCTTCCATTCCTTGCCTATCTCCTTACACCTGTTGTCACACGACACGCCGCCGACCTTCGCCCACTCGTCGCTTCCGTCACAGCAGAGCGTGGAGTCGCAAACGCCATCGTTGACGGTTAGGAAAGGGATGTAGCTCGGCTGGTGGCCTTTGTTCTTGCAATAGAAACCTGGAAGAGCGAGCGTGGTGTTCGCATTGCTGATTGAGGTGTCACTGGGTGTTGTGGGGGAGAGGTCGGAGAGATAGGAGCAGGCCGCAGTGCCGGGCTCGTCGGAGCCGTCAGGGCAGTCGCAGTAGTCGTCGTTTACTTTGGAAGCAGAGAGGGTCACTGAGGGGTTGGAGATGCATGTGAAGCTGTCGGTAGCTTTGTAAAATTTCGCGACTGGGATTTGTTAGTTAAGGTTTGGATTGGACTCGGACAAAGGAGACAGGGAGAGCTTGCATTCGGGACCTACACCTCTGGGGCGCGGGGCGTCGGAAGCTGCTGCTACCGACCATGCGACTGAATTGAGCAGAGTCACGGCCCCAATTGTTCTCATCCTGACATCGAGCTTGAAGAACTCATTTGCAATGCCGTGGGCGGTTAAACTCGAGACTGAACAGGTTGGTTATTCGCTTAGCATACCGGATGAGGCTTAGTCCGGGCGGGTGAGCTTTGCTGAACTTGGAACATCTTTGCCATTCCTCCAAGGCTTAGCGTCTGAGTACGACTCTACCTTGTGCAATTCAATCCCATCCCATCCGGGCAGATATCACTCGCAGCATTCTCCGGATGGCAGATCTAGTGAGCTACCGGCCACAATCCCCAAGGAAGAAGCCGATTCCGAATGGTCTCATTGCCCGAAAGTATTACTTATTCAACCTATCGAAATACATTCACCGCGTTGGCCGGCACTGGACAGCCTGGTTTGACTGCACGCGCTACGGATCAGGGATGACTTCAACGAATGACAGTGAGAGAAGAAGCTCCACGGCTTCTGTTTGAGCGTCTGTCTTATATACTTTATCCAAAATCAGGGGCGCCAAGATTGGGGTCTTCATTGAAGCACCTTGAAGACTCTTTGAAAGCTATCACGTTTGCCAAAAATCCTCCACCACTCTGGAATTTTCGGTCCAAGCTTGAAATTAGGCACGACCTTCTATATACGTCCTTCAAGCTTCGAGAAATCAGATAAGCCGGTTGTACCCAGCGCGTACAGAGTGTGAGACAACCACGGCAATATGCAGGTCTGCGAGAGTCACGTGATCTCAAACGGCGTAAGGAAGAAGGATCTGGCGCTCGAGCATGTTCAAGCCGGCTGCGAACCTCCTGTATTTCGCCGGAGTATCCGCGAAAATTGTGGTACGATCGGCATTTGGCGATCCGGTCAATGAACTGTGAAGGGCACCATTTTCGATGAGCTTTGTGCCATATAACAAGTTTGTCGGATCAGCAGAATGATATTTCTCTAGAGCAGTCTGCCGAGCGGCGACGTAGTTCATGAAGGGAGACGCCTGCAACCGATGGAACTCGCTGTCGTTCAAGCACCCGAAGATGATGACACCCGTTTCAAGGTCATTCGAATGAACCAGCTCGATCAACGCACTAGCTCTACATTGGTCTTGAAAATCAACAGGTGTCAGGTCAGGCCCTTTTACGGAAGGTCGAGATTGGTCCAGATACTCCAAGATTTGCCGCGTGTCGACCAGCGGCTGACTGAGATGTGAAGCTGCCAAGGTAGGCACCGTCCCGTTGGGGTTCTATCTGAGATATTCGGGGTCGAAATTTTCCGCCTTGACTTTATCATTGGTCTGCGTCAACATCTCCATCTTCTCTTGGGCATGGGAAAACTTACGCAAGTCGATTTCCTTGATTTCAACCTCTTCGTTGCCGAACCCCTTCTCAGCCAGGCCGAGGTGCGCGACACCTGCCCATTGTGAGCCGATCCAGGAAAATACCGTCAACTGTCAATAGATCAGTTTATCAACTCCAATCAACGCCCCAGCGTTCAACGGGCGAACCTTCTGAGCACTATCCATATTACTAACGACTAAATCACAAAAAAGAAATCAGCGGATAGGGTCCAAGGATGGTCATACAAAGCAACAGCGCGAAGATGGCTCGAGGATGGCATGTACAAAGTGGACGCTCTGGATTTTATGTCTCAAAGCAACTAGCGTAGAGGACCTGTTAGACCATGCAACTTTTGCCGTGATTACCGATCAAGAGTTCAAGGGTTCGTGTCCCTGCGTCAGTATAACGCATAAGGGTCCAGCAAATTAACCACCAGATGAGAAAACGACGTCAAGTACTATGTTCGGATCTATGGTGACGTTGTGGGGACAGAGGCAAACTTCAATCATTTCGGACTTGTGCGGGAATTGCTTGACAGCATTAGTTCGATCATCCTTACTTGACATTGATGTCTATAAAACCAGCATTCACTTTACACAAACGCCATAATCTTTTGCGATCAACTTCTCGCTCCGTCCTTCCCTATTCCCTCGGGGAGAATATTGTTGCTGCCGATAAGCTGCGACAATCGAATCTTGCAACCTCATCTTATACAGGGCTCGATGGACCAGATGAGTGCTGGAAAGACCCCTGGTGAAGAAAGCAGTCCTGCGGAGCGACAAGAACAGAGATCAAACTCTGCCGCAGCAACCACGGCGGATGACGGAGGCGAGCATGAGAGTGAAGAAGCCGAGCGGCAGCGCATAGAAAGACTCGGAAGGGAAAGGCCACCGAAGCTCAAGTCTTTTGGAGCGGAGCTATTCTTCTGTTACTCCGTTATCGCTTCGCAATTCATGGCCGTGAGTTGCTCTGGCGGACTGATTGATGTCGATATGAGAATTGAACTCGGCTGCAGGAATATTTCGTGTCTGGGTTCAATGTCATCCTTCCAACCCTTCTAGTCAAGCTCGATCTTCCTCAGACTGGAGCAGTCTGGCCGGCGGCTGCTTTTGCTCTCGTCACGGCAGCCTTCCTCCTACCATTCGGTCGCCTCTCCGACAAATATGGCGCCTACCCAATCTTCATCTCTGGATTGGTGTGGTTCTGCGTTTGGTCCGTCGTTGTCGGATTTTCGACAAACGAACTCATGCTGGATCTTTGCCGGGCACTTCAAGGCCTAGGGCCGTCCGCTTTTCTGCCCTCCGGAGTTGCCTTAATGGGCAATATGTATCGGCCGGGGCCACGCAAGAATCTGGTCTTCAGTCTCTACGGCGGCTCGGCACCCTAGGCTTTTTCTTCGGGATTTTCGTGGCAGGCTTGACCTGACAATTCTTACGATTCGGCTGGTACTTTTGGATAGGTGCAACACTGCTGTTTACTACCACTGTGGCCGCTATTCTGACGATACCCAACGATTCCCGAGAACACAAAAAGGTAGAAATGGACTGGCTGGGAGCAGCCCTCATCGTCTCGGGGCTGATCCTGGTAGTCTTCGCACTTACAGACAGTGCTGGAGCACCCGACCAGTGGAAAACGCCCTACATCTACGTCTTACTTATCGTCGGCTCTCTGCTCCTTGCCTCGCGGTTTACGTCGAAGGGTTCGTTGCTGAGAACCCGCTTCTGCCGTTCGACCTGTTCTGCATTCCATACATCAACCCACTATTTATAGCCCTGTTCTTCTCATACGGCTGCCTTGGGATCTTCCTTCTCTACGGTACACTCTACATGCAAGACATCATGGGGGCGACCCCCTTACAGATTTCCGCTTGGTACAGCCCCATGTGCGTGGGAGGGATTCTCATATCGATCCTAGGGGGTTATTTTCTCCATCTTGTGCCTGGGACGCTGCTGGTGGTCCTCGCAGGACTTGGATGGGCAGTTCCTTCTATTCTCTTCGCGATAGCTCCCATAGGAGCCAACTACTGGGCATACGTCTTTCCTTCCACGATTTGCGCGACAATCGGAATCGACATCACCTTCAATGTTGCTAACATTTTCATCACCACAAACCTCTCATCAAAGCGACAGGGTTTGGCAGGCGCACTTATCAATAGCCTTCTATATTTGGGTATTGCAGTTCTGCTCGCCTTTGCAGGCTTTGTCCAGACTAAAACTGCAGACCTCGGACTGAAAAGAAGCTATCAAAGCGTATTCTGGTACCAACTTGCTTGCGCTACGACGGCACTATTCATCATGGCTGGTTTTGTGAGGCTTCGAAAGGCGGAAAGTGGATTGACCGTGGATGAGAAAGAAGCGCTTGCAGCGCAGAATACGCCAGTCTTGTTTAGGACTAAAACATCTTGAAGTGGCTATACTTATTTGTTGCCCTCCGGCCATATTTGACCAATATCCTGATTAGAATTATCAATTAACACGGCCGCTATGACGAGTCATAAGAGAGAGTCATCCTCTAAGCCTTTCTTGTGGACATGTTCAAGAGAGCAGTATCGCTCAGCTCATACTGCCACGAGGGACGACGCTAATTTATTTACGAACGGCGATCAATATGCCTCTTCTGTTGCCTTCAGACCTCAGCGGACAATCGATGGAGGATTCGGACAGGTGAGGAGGAGGGGCTGCACAGTTTGCTGGGGTGTGGCCCACTGTACATAATCTAACAACCACCACCATGTTATTCTGGCAGGAGCAAGCGAGGTGGTAATGGCATCCAATTATGATATAACTACCTAGGTGATAGTGGTAGTAAGATAACGGTAAACGGCTTCATATTGCAGCAGAGCATCTAGCTGGTTCATCTACCTACTAGAACCTTTTGCCTTATTTCTTATTTGAACGCGGTCGGACGTTTATCCTCTCACTGCCCGTTGCTTTGTCTTCTCACTTCCCATTGCTTTGACTTCTCATTGCCTTGACTTCTCATTGCCTTGACTTCTCATTGCCTTGAATTCCACCATGGCTTCTCGGCGGAAGGCCATCGTGATCAAAAGCCGCGGTAACGCAAGCCTTGTCTCGGATTCTCTAGTTCCCGGACTTCGCGATGACTATATTCTGGTCAAGACTGTCGCTGTTGCCATCAACCCAACCGGTTGGCAACACATCGACGGCGAGGGACCCTTGGGCGGCACGGTTGGTTGCGACTATGCTGGCACAGTTGTGGCCGTGGGTCCCAACGTAAACAAATCGTTCGCCAAGGGCGATCGAGTGTGCGGATTCATTCATGGAAGCAATGGCGACAACCACGAGGATGGCGCCTTCGCTGAATATGTTACAGCTAAAGGCGACCTGCAAATTCCAATACCGAATGGTATGAGTTTTGAAGAAGCCGCAACGCTGGGCGTTGGCATGTATGACGCTGGTCAACCCCTATCTATATTCCGAGTGACGTCGGCGCTGACAAGATCTGGGCGCAGAACTACGGTGGGCCAGGCTCTCTACCAGTCGTTGAAGCTGCCGTTGCCAACGCAACCGGCTGAATCCGCTCTGCCACTGGTACTCTGGCCATCCAATTCGCAAAGCTACAAGTCTCCCATCTAGGCACCGCCGTGAGACAGCAATCGACTAACGGAAAGACACCAGCTCGAATTGGACCGTCATCACCACCTGCTCGTCGCGGAACTTCCCTTTGGTTGAGAGTCTAGGAGTGGATAAGGCTTTCGACTACAAAGATCCTGGCTGCGGCACTAAAATCCGTGAATACACGGCCGACAAGTTGAAATATGCGATGGACACCATCTCCATCGACGCGAGCGCCAAGACTTGCGCCGATGCCCTCTCCACTACCGGCGGCACCTGCAGCGCTCTTGAGCCCATCAACAGTCCCCGGAAGGACGTCGAGAGCAAGGGTACGCTGGCCTACACGGCCACTGGGGAGGCGTTGACCGATTACGGCCGACCAGCGAGCAAGGACGACTTTGAGTTCGGCGTCAAGTTTTGGCAACTAGCAGGACAGTTGCTGGAGCAGGGGAAGTTGAAGGTGCATCCGCCGAGTGTGAGGCCGAACGGTTTGAAGGGCGTTCTGGAGGGGTTGCAAGAGATGAGGGAGGGGAAGGTTAGTGCAGAGAAGCTGGTTTGTAATATTGGTGATACTCCGTGACACACTGGACCTGACAGATCGGGAGGGAAACCCCGCCACCTTACTTGGCACTCACAAGCATCTCGTGCCTTTCGCAGCCGAGATGTGTGATTCCTTCGTCTGCCAACCCTGGGGAAGGAACGCAATATATAGGTTCAATTATTGGGAGCATGAGACATGCCCTTGAGACAAGGCGGAAAGGCTGCAAAGTCGCTGATGTACGCGCTCTTCGATGGTTTGCAATCCCAATGATGATGGTGTCTAAAACTTCATGCACGTTGTGCAGGCCCGTAATCCAAATCAGGAAAGGCAACTGCTGATTAACTGGGATGAACCTTTATGCAATGGCTGCTATAGCAATATCCAATCCCCTCAGAAATAGTAAAGGCACAGCACAAAAATCCTTTGGTTAAGTCTGTCTAAGAATCAATGCATAAAGCCTGTGCCGTCCGTGCCCCCTCAATATCCTTGGAATACAGGTATACCAGATTTTGCTTTCCACTATCATCCAGTAGAACTTTTTGCCATCCCCTAAGGTTTTCGACTCTTTCTCAAGCTGAGTCCTCATCCGCTTCCAGCGTCAAATCCTCTCCAGCCCCTTCTTCCCGCTGCGTGGGAGTCATTGCCGCCACGAACATGATAAAGAACAACTTCAACGGTGGGCGTGATTTAGTGAGTGATTAAGTGATAGTTAGCTGCCTGCATGCGAAGGCTGTCAACGAATCTTTTACAGGCCATTTTGTGGTAGGACTGCAGGATCTTTACAAGATCTTGAATCGCGTAGTCGTTGTTGCTTATCGGATAGTTTTGAACGATGTTATCAAGCCTGATTACTTTGTTGTGTTTGTAGTTGGAGAGCGACTTGTCTTGTATGTTGGCGTGAAACCGCTGATGCCGACCAGCAATGTGGCTTGTCAAAGTTCCTGACAAAATCGAATTTCTTCTCATCCATTTTCTAGACTGTTGTTGAAGTAATGGTTTAGCGTTGCTAAATGTGCTATCGAGATTTATCTCCAAGTGAAATTCGACGTGGGGAAGTTGCTAGTTGGTATTTCTCTAGCAGTCGATCCAAGAGCAAAGACATAATACTTACTCGAACTCTTTCAACAGGACACACCACACGTAAGAGATTAACGACAACGGTATGAACAATTACTACGATATACGTAATATAAACACAGAGCTAACTCCTCCTACTTTATCGACTGACGCTTTACAATCGCTGCTAAGAGCGTGGATTGAGAGTGCCGATCTCAAAGCCTCGAGAGTGTTGGTAAATATCTTTTAGCCAGATGCAAACGCTCCCGCTGCGTGGTTCGAGCAACTTGTATGCAGCGAAAAGTGGATCTTCAAGCTCTCGGTGGTCTGGAACTGTACGGATTTCAATTGTGCCTTCCGGGTCGCCGTCTTCGATATTCATAGCATCGATACCAATATCAGGGAAGTCGGTATCGTCAACGCCGCTGGGTTTCTCTTCGGAATCCTTTTAGGTCTTCCGGGCCTCGAAATGAAAGGTATATCGTTTCGTTGCGATAGCGTCGGACATCTAATCGCTGCGGTCGACTACAGCGTTTGTAAGCCAAAGCATCGAATTCTGGTTGAACAACAATACTTCTCCGAGAAACTTTTGATATTCCATGGCGGTTCCTATCAAATACTTGCTTTGTTCGGTTCATGTCTGACGCTTCGCGCCGAGAGCCTGAAAGTTTTACTGGGACGCACTCAATCTTTTGGTAATTGCAATTTCCACCTGTCTCGTAAGTATCATTACTTAGATGGGCGGGTGATCTTACCTGAGGAATTTCGCGACTGGTGTCATCTGCGAACATTTCCTGCAACCGACTTTGGAATGACTTAATCCCCACTTTATCTTTCGCGAATCCATTCCATGGCGCTTTCTGGTCGAAGAAGCCTGGGCTTCTGAAGTTCTGCTTGACCAGCATTGCGAAGGACATGCCAACCTGGTTCGAACTGAAAATTCTTCCCCCGACCAGATAGATCATGTTCTTTTCCACACCTTTGTTGACTATGTCCGTGTTCGTAAGCATTCCTAGCGTTCTTGTTCCCTCGCCACCAACATCTTCCGCTTTCTCAAGAATCTTGTGGGTAGCAATGTAAACGTTTGCCGGCACCACGACCAGCATCACGTAACATGGGTTTTTCATATAGTTGTAGACAATACCCTCTACTATTTCTATATCCGCCTTGGTCGTTACCCCCGACGTGGTTCTCTTGAAGATGCAAGAGATATCGATAATGCTTAGATGAAGATCTTTAGGGCCGGAGAGCTTGAGGTATAGGACTTCATTGGAGAACGTACTCTTTAGGCCAGACTTATCCGGCACAAGGCCTATCACGGTATTTACCTGGGTTTGTTATCATAGCGATGGGACCCTAGAGAGTCTACGTGCCTACTTCATGACATTGGTGAACGAGTCCACGTCTAATGATTAGAAATCATTCGCGACCCAAGCGCCACAATCTGCTTTGTGTACTTCAACAGCAATCTCAGCCGAAATCACCGAGACCGATACGTGTGTCCCTTAGGACCGCCGAAAGATGATTTGCGTTGCAACTAGTGTACGGAGACTACTCTCTCTCGAGGGAACGGAAGACTGGGAAGTGCTTCCAGAGCAGAGCGCCGGCCACTTGATTGATCGCCAACGACGATCATCTGCGGAAGGTCCATATGTTCTGCTACGGTGCGGGCGAAAAGCTTATCAATCTTCTCGAGAAGATTTGGGTTTGCCAGCTAAAACCCGGAGCCATCGCCTTCCATGATTGTGATTTGATTGCAGAAGCTTTGGAACCTAGAAGGGTAGATTAGTTCGGAAGATGTCGACATTAAGATTCCCAAAGAAATTCGATGAGGCCCAAAAGCGTCTAAAGCCCACGCTCAGAATATTCCGAATCGATAACGAGCGCGGGGTCGATGACTGTTTAGAATGAACTCCAGATGTTCGGATATTGTGCGAGGTGTTTGAGTAATCCATCAATGGGGTATCTGACTATCCACAAGACGCCCGCCCGGCCCAAGATGCTACCAACAGCCAGATATCTCCTTTTACCGCTTTGCGCCAGCTGGTATCGAAAAGCCCCTTGTCATGAAATCTGCCTGCATTTTCGTCTCTCCAGTGCTGGATGAAAACAGACCTTTCAAATTCTCGTTCTCAGCCGTCTTTCGCCGCTTATTCCGATCGTTCTGCTCTGCCAGGACCTTCGCGGTCAGGGAAGCTGTCCCAGCGTTCCTGATGCCATTGGGCGCGCTCGATGTTGTCTGGCCAGTCTGAACAACGTTTGGGGATTTGCCGTTTTCTGCTGTAGCTTCTACTGGTGTGGTGCCGTTTGCCGTATCGGTCTTTTTCCTCTTCTTCCCTGCCCCTGGAGCTTTCTTAAGAGAGTGCGTAAGACCCCGCTCTTTTAGTTTCAATAACCTACTGTTCAAGCGATCCTTGTCCTTGCCCGAGATAGGTAGTATTGTGATGACATCTTCGGGGCTGTATGATTCGTTGCACTAGATCGCTTTAGTCAGCGATTGCTGCTGTCAGTGAATCTCAAAGTACGTACCTGCAAGCATGCGTCGCCCGAGATCTCTTTGACGGCGCTCTCGGAGAAAGCATGACCGCAAGGCACCAAATAGACCGCCTTCACTCCAGGCCCCAGTGTCTTATTCGTGGTCGGACAAACCCACATCGATGATGCCGATCGTCGCTCACTCCTCCCATCGGAAATCTCGTCCGAACAGAACTTTACCTCTACCACATCTTTGAGACTACCTATCTCGCTAGTCTCGACCTTGTTCTCCGCGTTGTCATGGCTGCTAGCTATGAGGGACTCGAGTACTGCGTCTTTGTTATAAAGTCTGCCTAGAGCGTCGGAGACGACTGGTGGTGACAGGGGCTGGTTCGATAGAGCACAGTGTGTCCAGTAGTACTCTTGCTGCTCGTTCTGTATCTCTTTGGTTTGTGTGGTTGAGGGATCTTTTGCCGCTTCCTTGACGAGCTCGCGCCGCTTTGGAATACTATCTTATAGTCAGCCAGAACTCTGAAGACTTGCGACTGTGTGTGGGCTTACCTGCCGCCGTCATTACCCATTGCGCAGGTGGGTTGCTAAGGTAGAACGAAGGTATCCTACGGATGTAAGTTTGATAATGGGTTAGAATGGCAAGGATCAGCGGAGCCACGGCACGATTTGCCGTCGGATTTAGCGATGATAATGCGGGGGCCGCTGAGTAAAGAACATTAAACACTCCCACCCTCTCAATGTTTGTCCAGCTGGGTGAGTGACAACACAGAATGCTTCGTCCTGTGAAGTGGTGCTACGGGAAGGTTTCTCCGCTGTTCCTCTCTCCACAAGCGACTGTCATATTGAGCTTGCACCGCTCGTGACGCTGCAGTCGAAAGTACGATGTCGAAGTCTGAATCAGAGCGGCGGGCATCTCGAATCATCCCCGCAATCCCTCGAAAATTTGAAAGGAAGACCAGTCCAGGAGTGAGCGGAGCAAATGAAAATTCCAACCCAGGTATTGAACGCAGTTGAACCTTACATTGTCCACTATACATACCAGGAAATTTGGCCCCTAATATTCATGCAGCAGCCCCTTCCACTACTCAGGATTTCGGCATTGAGAAACATGGCAAGCTACCACCCCCCTTCTACCCAGCGAGCCAGCGCATCACGGCACCCTCAGACCTGGTCCTAAGCAATGGCAAAATGGAGGACGAGGTCTTGGGATCGCCTCATGATCCTTTAGCCCGGCAAATGTCAAGCGATGAGATTGTCACCGCTCAGACTGCCGAAACGTCCGACGCTTTTCAACCTCCTACTCTTCCTCGCGCCACAGTCTATCCTTCGAACCCTACCCCTCCTGTAGACGACGACCCTCTGGAATCGACATCGTCCCAATATTTACTCCAAGCTCACCCTCCTTTCGTTGCACTCCAACATCAACCGACTCCACCTACTGATGCCACGCCTTCTCCTACGCATTCTGCGGATCAGCGCTATCATGGTGTGGACGGCATCTCATTCCGACCCCCACAGTGGGTCGAAGAGCAAATCCATCCTTCTCCAACGCAGTCAGCATATCAGGGCTATGCATACGCGCCAATCCAGGCCCATGATCAGAGCCTTGGCCAGCCCTACGAGTCCTCCGGTTACTCCATCCCTTCTGAGCACGTATCGGAAGCTTCTCACAGTTCTCATGATCCAGCAAGTGAAATGGCTGCGCCAGATCCCGGTACTGACACGGAGGGTCAGTGCTCACAGTTCCTAGGCTTTTTAGTACAAGGGCCACATAGTCTTAAAAATCGTGAGGCTCCCACAGGGTCTTCCTTCAAGCCAGAGCCTGCGTCAAACCCCGATGACAGGTTGTTTGAAGATGAAAACTCGAGTTCGGCTGGTGAGCTCGTTCCTAGCGACCACCCAGCGCCAGGCGAAGGACTAGTCCATGTTGATGGTACGGGTCGACTATTCACAGCGATACTTACAGGAGCTCCACCACGTGAGGTTTGGCGCGGCACAGTTCTAGGTGACCTTCAGCATGTCTCTTTAGATCCTCCTTTCTCCAGCCTCTCAATTCCTACCTTTCTTATGCAACATTTCGATTCGCCCCAGTATGCCGACTGTCGTCTACGTGTAACTTTTAGCAATAACAAGTACACGCCTGAAGAGCTGTTAGTGCATCGTGTGGTCATTGCCCAAAGCCCAACTGTGGCAAAGCTACTTACCTCAAGTGAGATAGATAACGATGGGATGAAGCTGGTACATCTGGAAGTGCTTAGTAGCTTCGTGGATCCGATCGCAATCCGTTCTGCACTGCGTACCTGCTACGGCCAGTCACCTTGGAGCTTTGTAGGCTTGGACAAATCGAAACAAGCATCACCACTTGGGTTCGATGACTGGACTTGCTGGATGCAGAACGCACTTGCTTTCACGGCAGCCGGGATTGTGCTCCAAATGGTCGATGTCGTAGCTCGAGGGACACAGATAGTATCCTCGATACTGAGCTGGCACACCATTGAGGCGGCACTCAAATTCGTCATGGAGGGTGTTGTTGACGGTATACCGGATGATGTGCCGGACGAGGGAAACGTGCTGCTACAGGGCCTTGGTATCAGCGATGGCTTGGATCCGTCAAGCGTATCCGCGCAGCCGCTGCGCGATTCTAACCCGTCCATGACCAGCCTCAGCCCCTACACGCACGGCGTCGCGGCTTATCGAGTCAAGCAGCTTTGTCTTCGTTTCATCAGCGACGATTTCTCGCAGTCCGACGACTGGACGCTAAAGGCGGCCGCTCGCGCTCTCAAACATCTCGACAGGCTGCCATTAGAGGTAGACAGCCGGTCGCCTTCTTCGAGCACACGTCTTAGCCATATACAATTCGGAAGTCTACCGATGAAAGCACCTGCGGGGTCAACAAGCATAAATATGAAGATCTCCAGCATTGTGCTCTCTATCCCTTATGTACTTTTGCTTGAACTCGTCGAGCATATAGAGCATGTCATCAGTGCCGACAAGATCACTTCCATAGTGGCAGAGCGGGAGCGTAGGCGTCAATTGGTCTTGCGAGATAAAAGCGTCTCTTACGACCAGCGAGCTGCGATGATCGAAGCTTGGGTCCCGGTCGGATGGGAGGAGGTTGTGAAAACGATTGATGTCGATGGTACAAAGCAGACCACGATATCACGGACTTGGACTGGATTTCGGAATCCTCTGGAGGAGCAGTCACTGGCACAGACATAAAGGGTCTCGAGACGGTCGACTCAGCATATATGGGATCTTTGCTTGCGTACTTCATTAGCGTTCGGCGCTGGATTCGGGTTTGCGAAAAGCGATACATGCATTACTGTGGCTGCTGACAAAAAGCAGCTTACATGAAATTCTACAGCTTTGTAACAGCTAATCTGGGCTGTAGTCACAAGTATCGAAGCATAGGGAACTTTGAAGTAGCTTGTCTTTCTCATATGCGTGCTGCCACCTTATCCTCAGTGCTTGTGCGCAGACGTATCTTACCTGCGTCCAAGTCCGCACCTTCTCTCACTAGCCAAGCCGTCAATCCGTTGCGCGCAGTGGTCGTTCTTACCCCTTCTACATTACTACTACGAATTTCCTACATTAGAAAGGTCTGTCCGTCCTACCCATTTCTCGCTTTGTAATTGCATCCTCCGATTGTACCCTTTTCCATCTTGTATACTACAGCGTGCACTTTTAGAAATCCTATTCCCCATACTTCACGTTTTCCTCGCAACCTGTCGCTCAGAATGCCCAGAACTATCTCTGCGCCCATAGGTGCATTTGTCTCAAGCACCAAGGCTCGCGCTAAACGCCGCCGTCGCCCTCGGCATGCAGGCCATGACCGAGGTGGTGAATTAAGCACTATTGCCTCTATAGCAACCGAGGCCAAAGGCGATGACGAGGCTATAGCTTTTGCTAGCCTAATTGACTGTGACATCTGGAAGGACGACGAGGACGATGAAAATATGGCTCTAGTCGACTGTTACGGTGGTACGTCAAACTCAGGATGCTCTTGGGCGCTACACGCTGCTGGCAGAGATACTAACTCGACTATAACAACAGGTAACCGCTTCAACGTGCTAGACTGTACAGAACCAGATCATCACTTGACATCTGATGCCACGAAGCCGTTGCCTTTAAGTCCCCGTCTCAACCCTCCTGATACCCGAGACGCTTCGCCGAGTGTTGACAAGGTCAATCACCCGATCGGCACACCGACCGAGAAACAGACAAATGATAAGAACAGCCCTGCCATTGATCCCCAGACGCAAGTAGAGAATATCCGTACGCTGTCCGTATCACCACCACAATCAGACTTTACCTTTAAGCTTGCTACCCCGACATTGATCGTAACCTTACCAACTCCACCCGAAGGATATAGAGTCGGAAGGACGAAACGTCGTCGACGACAATCCAAGGCCAATAAGGCGTCTACGAACGACCACCTACTGAAACCCGATAATCTGCATTCCACGCAACTGACCGCCATTGCCGACGAACAGCAAGCGGATGAAGTCACCTCTATACCTACTGGAAGCCCCGATAATCAGGCTTCCGCGAAACCCACTACCGCTACAGACCAAGGGATCTTTCTCATACCCTCTGTAAGTGAGCTGACAGGCAAAACATGGGACATTGCACCACGAACGGCCCCGATCGGCAATCCAGCTCCCAGTGACAGAAGTCTGGACGTCGAGGCAGATACACAAGCGGACACAGATATTGAGGATGTTGCAGAATCACCATTGCGGCAATCCTACGCTGCCGTCACAGCATCTCGATCGCACACCTCTATTGACACCACAGTCCATACCGCCCCACCCTCCGAGTCACCAGTCACCGTTCCAGGACCACTTCACACAGATCCAACTCAAGACTGGCCCTCCAGTCTTCCAACGTCTACAGGACCCATCCTGCCAGCAACAAAAAGCCGGCGTTCGCGTTTCTTCCCACGGCAAAGCCCACCGGCGACACCTGCCATCCGCGCACGCAGATCATCTTCAACATTCCGACATCCAAGGTTTCGCGAGCGGGCAAAGACCATTGCTTCGAGTCCCGCTATTGTGAGCACGACGGGCCTACCTACACCCCCTCCAAGCCAAGATCCCAGCCTTGAAGTCCTCGTTCCATCGCCGGTTGCCGATGACTCATCCCAGCAATCTCTCCCATCTCAGGCCGAAACCCAAACGACCACTAAAGAGACAGCTACCAAGACGCCCAGATTCCCACGCACAACCCCCTGGAAATGGTGGCGTGGCGACCTCTCTCGGCTGCGCAACCATTCCACAACCTCCCCCTCGCCCTTCCCCAACGAAGTCACAGAGCTGGAGCTCGTGAAGCCAAAGTCGCTGGAGAAGGTCATGGCGAAGGAGAGATCGAATTTTGTGCCGGCACTGGGAGGGGAGTGGGAGTTTGTGAGCTTGAGGGAGGGGCTGAGTCTAAGGGGAGGGGGTGACGGGGAGGAGTGTGAGGGCAGTGACGGGGAGTGGATTTGGAGGTGTGGCGAGGGGTGTCGGTGTATGAGGAGGGGGTGCTC